>Ga0315292_10000309_pt1 | contig 21925 bp, 18 predicted proteins | sample YL17G13_0_MG_FD_204029 | JGI IMG/M metagenome (GOLD analysis project Ga0315292, IMG submission 204029) | Sediment microbial communities from Yellowstone Lake, YNP, Wyoming, USA - YL17G13_0 | ecosystem: Environmental > Aquatic > Freshwater > Lake > Sediment | place: USA: Wyoming | collected... | reverse complement strand
TATAACCCATTTAGCCATAAATAACCTCCGTATTGTGCGGACTCTAAATATCAGTTCATCGATGTTTTACTGCTTCAATATGTATGGAGCAAGACCTGTAATGATATACTAATACTAATAAGCACATTATCTATAAAATCCCTCCTAACCTCCCTTTGCCAAAGGGAGGCAATATCCCCCTCTTTGGCAAAGAGGGGTTAGGGGAGATTTTCTGGTCAATGTGGTTTTACTTATGAACCCCTTAGTAATTATGAAGTTTACTTAATGATATTGCAATAATTTTTTAGTATAACAATATAAAATAAATTTAAAAGCCTGAAACCAAAGAGGACCATATGGAAGCTATTCAATATGTTGTGCTGAAAAAGGAAAGATTTAATGACTTTATTTTAAGACTCGCGGAAATGCAGAAGCTTATCGGGCCCGTTCCAAAAGGTCACAATAATTTCGCCTATGAGGAAGTGGCCTCGGGTAGTCAGATTTCGCTCAAATACATTCCCACCATTTTACCGGCAAAGAAGTTCTTCATGCCGCAGCGCGAAACTCTTCTGGAGTTCAGGATTGGCAAGGGCTCCCATTCAGAGCCTGTAGTTGAATATGGACCAATGACGATTTTTGGTCTGCATACCTGCGACCTTGCAGGAATACAGTGCCTCAATATGGTGCTTTCAGAACGCCCTAAAGATTATAATTACCTGACACGAAAAAACATGATAACCCTGATCGGCCTGGAGTGCAATGAATATTGCGATGAATACGCAAGCTGTCATCTCGTGAATGCAAGCTTTCCCGGCAGCGGCTATGACCTTTTCTTCACTGATCTGGGAGACTATTTCATCGTCCATGTGAATACAAAAAGAGGAGATGAAATAATAGCGCTTACCGGAACGTTTGAAAAGGCGGTTTCAAACAACCTGATCGAACTTAACGGTCTTCGCGACAAGAAAAGAGAGATCTTCGCCAATGAAGTTCCGATAGAACGGAGGCATATACCCGAACTGTTCGACAGGTCTTTCAGGTCACCGGTATGGAAAGACCTCGAAGAGAGGTGCCTCGCCTGCGGGAACTGCACTAATGTATGTCCTACATGCTACTGTTTCGATATAAGAGACGAGATGGACCTGGACATGAAACAGGGCAGAAGATATCGAGTCTGGGATTCCTGTCAGCTTGAACCTTTTGCCAAGGTGGCAGGAGGCTTCAACTTCCGGAAAGAAAGGTCCGTACGACAGAGACACAGGTACTACCGGAAATTCCGTTACCCAGTCGATAGATTTTCACGTTTCTTCTGCACCGGGTGCGGCAGGTGCACACGCACCTGTATGGCAGGCATAAGCCTGAAAGAGACCCTTCATGAACTGATTAAAGAGAGCGAGGACAGAGTATGGAAAAGGTGGTTATAAAAGATTCAACATATAGATTGAAAAAAGCAAAAATACTGCAGACAAAAAAACTGACAGCGAATGAAATGCTCTTTGAGACAGCCCTTGCAGACGGCGAGGTGCTCGATCATGAGCCGGGACAGTTTGTCATGGTCTCTTTGCTGGGCATAGGAGAAGTGCCTATCTCTGTCTGTTCTTCTCCCTCAAAGCGCTCTTCTTTTGAGCTGTGTGTCAGGGCTGTCGGGAAAGTGACCAGGAGCCTGCATAAACTGAAAGCGGGAGATGAGATAGGCATACGCGGCCCTTACGGCAAGGGGTTCCCAATCAGGATACTTGAAGGCAATGATTTATTGCTTATTGCGGGAGGTCTGGGCCTTGCGCCTCTTCGTTCCCTGATTACCTATGTTCTTGACAACCGACGTGATTTCGGGAAGGTCCATCTGTTATTCGGATGCAAAGAACCAAAGGAAATGCTCTTTAGCGATGAGCTTGAAAAATGGAATGAGCGGACGGACCTCCACTATGCCTGTACCGTAGACCGCGCAGCCCCTGAATGGGCCGGCAATGTCGGGGTCATCACTACTCTCATACCCGGAGTGGATATCGAGCCTGCAAGGACTTTTGCGGCAGTAGTCGGCCCGCCTGTCATGTATAATTTTGTGATAAAGGAACTCATATCCAAGGGGATCCCGGCGCGTCAGATACTGCTTTCCTTTGAGCGCAATATGAAATGCGGCAACGGGAAATGCGGCCGCTGCCAGATTCAGAACCTCTACTGCTGCCAGGACGGTCCGGTATTCAACTACGAAAAAATTAAAAACTTAAGCGAGGCTATTTGAGATGAAGAAACCGAAAGTAGCTTTTTTTGATTTTGCATGCTGTGAAGGCTGCCAACTGCAGATTGCCAATATGGGAGAAGCCGTTCTGGACGTGCTCGGAGCCATTGATGTCGTTGAATGGCGGGAAGTGATGTCGGAAAAATGGAACAAGAAATTCGACATCGCCATTGTAGAGGGCAGTATTACAGATCCTCATGCGGTTAAGAGGATCAGGAAGATCCGCAGCAGTTCAAAGATTCTCATCGCCTATGGTTCCTGCGCAACAATAGGCGGTGTAAATGGAATGAAAAATAATTTCGTCCTCGATGAGATAAGACAATATGTATACGGCAGCAGCGCCCGGTTTTTCCCTACCGAGCTTACCAAAGCAGTCCATCAGGTAGTAAAAGTCGATTATTTTGTGAACGGCTGTCCCGTGTATATCCCTGAATTTGTAAACGTGCTCAAGGCGGTCTTGCAGGGCATCCCTTATTACGTGCCTGATTACCCGGTTTGCGTTGAATGTAAGCTGAATGAGAATGTATGCATGTATGAAAAGAATGTAACCTGTCTGGGGCCTGTAACGAAAGCGGGGTGCAATTCATGGTGCATTAATAACGGCAATATCTGCTACGGATGCCGGGGCATGGTCACCAACCCGAACGAAAAAGGCGCACAGGATGTGATAGCGAAATATAAGATCCCCGTGGAACTTATTTTAAACAAGATGAATACGTATAACAAATGCAGAGAGCTTGGATAATATGAATAAAACCGTAAAGATAAATGTCGAGTACCTCACGAGGGTTGAAGGACACGGAAATATTGTCGTCGATGTGAAAGACGGGAAGCTTGAAACCTGCCGTCTGGATATAGTTGAGTCACCCCGTTTTTTTGAGGGTATGCTCAGGGGACGTTCGGTTTTTGAAGCCCAGCATATCACCAGCAGGATCTGCGGCATATGTGCGTGCGGCCATACCCTCGCATCGATCCAGGCAGCGGAAGACGCCCTTGGTATCACTCCGACAGAGCAGACAATTAAATTGAGGAAGCTGCTCCTGGACTTCGAGATGCTCGATAGCCATATCCTGCACATTTACTTGCTTGTGGCTCCGGACCTTCTCGGCGTTAAGAGTTTTGTTCCATTAATCAGCAGTCACAATGAGGTAGTGCGACGGGCACTGAGGATGAAGAAGGTCTGCAACGATGTGTGTGATGTCCTCGTTGGACGGCATGTGCATCCGATTTCTGCAATTGTTGGTGGATTTACCAAGCTTCCGAAACCCAAAGACCTTGACGCCATGCTCGAAATGTTAAAAGGGATGAGGCCGGATATGGATGCAACAGTGGAGCTGGCCCTGACTCTCAAGTTCCCGGCATTTGAGCGGGATTCCGAGTATGTTGCACTTGTGAGTGATGACAGCGAATATCCCCTATTAATGGGAGATATCGGGTCAACGGACGGGGTGAGGATGAGCAAGAAGGATTACGGGAAGATTACGAATGAGTTTGTAGTCCCTCACTCTTCCGCCAAACATACAAAACTCAGCAGGGAATCTTATGCAGTAGGCGCATTGGCAAGGTTTAACCTCAATGCTGAAAAGCTCCATCCAAAGGCCAAAGAGGTAGCCGCTGCCACAGGACTGAAGCCCAAGTGCATAAATCCTTACTTAAATACCGTTGCCCAGTTGATAGAATGCGTGCATTGCCTCGAACATGCCATAGATATTATTGAAGACCTAAAAAATACCCCATTGAATTATGATGAGGAAATTGTCGTAGGGCTCAACGAACAGCACAGAATTCCTGTAAGGGCAGGTAACGGTATCGGGGCTATCGAGGTCCCGAGGGGCACTCTATTCCACAATTATCAAACTGATGAAAACGGCATAATCACTGATGCAAATTGCGTAATCCCCACAAACCAGAATACCGGTAATATCGAATACGACATGATGAAACTAATCCCGGAAATACTTGGCAGGAGCGAAGAGGACATTACCCTTGCCCTTGAGATGCTCGTCAGGTCCTATGACCCCTGCATCTCCTGTTCAACTCATCTTATGACAATCTATAGACACGGCAGCCCTGCTTCGCGTTAGTTTAGTCGAACTTTGCAAAAGATGTTCTCAATTTAAAAAGGAGACATGATAAAAAAGTTTTTATCTGATAAAATAAGCTGACAGCTTTTGAATACACCCTTATACAATGATTGATTTACATACACATAGCTTTTTCAGTGACGGTGAGCTTATCCCCTCCGAGTTAATCAGGAGGGCGGAAGCTATCGGCTATAAGGCCATCGCTATCACCGATCATGTGGACGCTTCAAATATAGATTTGGTTGTCCCACAAATCGTAAAGGCAATCAGGAAACTGAGGGAGTACCTTTCTATCGAAGCCTTACCGGGCGCAGAGATAACCCATGCCCCGCCGCAGACCATTCCTGATCTTGTGAAAGAGGCGCGGCAGCTTGGCGCAAAAATCGTGGTTGTGCATGGCGAGACACTGGTTGAACCCGTTAGGCCGGGCACAAACAGGGCAGCCATAGAAGCCGGTGCAGACATACTGGCGCATCCGGGACTTATTTCAGAAGAAGACCTTCTTTTTGCAAAGGAAAAAGGGGTCACTCTTGAGATAACCGCGCGTAAAGGGCATTCCCTGTCAAACGGTTATGTGGCAAAGGAAGCAATGCGGCTCGGGGTAAGACTTTGTATCAATACGGACTCTCACAGCCCTTCGGATTTGATAACCAAAGAGTTTGCATCAAAAATTTTGCTGGGTTCAGGCATAGAAAATACCCGCCTGGACCAGATATTCGAAAATTCAAAAGTTATAATAGAAAACGCTCTCAGGAGGATTTAATGCCAAAGGTCATCAAAAAAAGAACCAATAAGAAAACGTCCGTTGATACGGAAGAAGAGGTAAAAGAAAAACTCAGCAGTTTCAGGGATATCATAAAGGAAAGGCAGCAGACGGCAATAAAATATGCCGCCGCTGTTCTGATAATCATCGTAGCCGTTGCCGGTTTCTTTATCTATTCATACACATCCAAACAAAAGGCCCGGGGCCTCGAATATGAGGCATACAAGATTTACTACAACGCGCCTCCCCAGGGAGCAAACAAAAGCGACAAGTACACAAAAGCCTTGGACATGTTCAAAAAAGCCTATGACTCCAGGAAATCGCCGTCTTCCCTGTTTTATATAGCGGCCTGCCACTCCGAACTCGGCAATTATGAAGAAGCAATTAAAACTCTTAAAGATTTTACCGGCAGATATTCAGGCAATGCAATGTACGCCCCTCTTGCTTACCAAAAATTGGCGTCTGCATATATCATGAAAGGCGACTTACAAGAGGCACAAAAGACACTCGCCACCCTCTACAATCTGAAAGGCGATATTTTAAAGGATTTTGCCCTGATGGAATCTGCAAAAATCCTCGAAAAAGAGGGCAAGCCTGATGAGGCAAAGTTGAAATATGAAGAGCTTGCAAAGAAGTTCCCGAATTCACCTTTTAATGAAGAGATCAAAACTAAACTCGGAGTAAAAAAGGAAGGGTAGTTTATTGCCGGATTAGGCAATAATGAGTCTAACCGGGACGATGCTTTATTAAAGGTTTGTTACGCCTTATCTTTTTTCTGTTTCAGGGAAGCTGTTTTAACTGACTTCGTCTTTCCTGCTTTTGCTTTTACCGGCTTGGTCTTTTTGCTCTTTGGTATGTCTTTCTTCTTCTTTTCAAAGGACGCCTTTTTAACCCGGGCTTTATCATCCCTGTCTAATTCATATTTTTCTTTGGGTGGAAGATCAATTTTTGTGCCTTCTTTAAGAGGCATAATCTTTTCCATATCATTCAGGTCAAGTATAACTTGCACGGGTACGCACGTTTTCTTTGAAACCGTCTGAAAGGTGTCGCCTTTTTTAACAATATAAGCATCGACCGTAACCCGTTTTTCTTCAGGCACACGTGAGAGGTTTTCAAGGAAAACGTCTTTTTTACCCTGTGGAATTCTCAGGGTATACTCGGGCATATCAGGAGGCGTACACCATCTTCTCAGTTCGGGATTTAATTCCCTTATAATCTCTATGGAGGTCTCCGCGCATTCGGCTGCGATATCGAGATCCACAGGCATTTTGATAGTCGCCAGATCATAATTCATCGGCGGGTGATACTCAAGATTGTTAAAGCCGAAATTCTCCGGACTGTTTGCTATCATACTGGCAGCTATAAATTTAGGCACATAATCTTTTGTTTCATTCCTGATGTATCTTGTATCCAAAAGCGCCCAGTAATCATCAGATTTTGACTTATTGAGCGCCCTGAGTATCTTGCCCTCGCCTGCATTATAGGCGGCCATGGCAAGATTCCACGAGCCGAACATCCTGTAAAGGTCCTTCAGGTAATTTGCAGCCGCTACGGTTGATTTGACCGGGTCTTTTCTTTCATCCTTCCACCAGTTTATCTCAAGACCGTAACTCTTTGCAGTAGATGCTATAAACTGCCAGTATCCTACCGCCCGCGCAGTAGAATAGGCATTTGCATTGAAACCGCTTTCAATGAGGGGAAGAAAGACCATATCTTCAGGGACATTCTGCTCTTTCAAAATCCCCTTCATTAATACAAGGTATTTCCCTGACCGCTCGAGCCAGAGAGAGAACCTTTCCTTTATCTTATCGCTAAACAAGGTGACATTTTTCTTTACAGCTTCGTTAGCAGTTTTGTTATAGCCGGAACGTTCTATTATTTTGGGCGCTTCCAGTAATTTTTCCTCAGGGAGCGTTGATATGACCGGCTGTTCATCCGAAATTTCCTGCGGATTCTCTGATGCATAAACAGGTAAAATAAACGATAATATAATGAAAACTAAGCTGAAGAGCCTGATTCTACTCATACCTGTAATTTTTAGCCTATAATAGTCCATTTTGTCAAGAAAAAAGTAAATATTAACCAAATGAAAACATATTTAGTGCAATGAATTTCTTTTGCAAAGTCTTTGATTTTTCGATAAAAAATTCTAACTTGGCAGGGGAAAAAGAAAACTGTCGACTTTTATCATACGGTAAAAAAACCGGCTTTTTGCATTAGGCGCCGTAAAAATATGGTGGGCAGTCGCAGAATCGAACTGCGGACACGAGGCTTTTCAGGCCTCTGCTCTACCGACTGAGCTAACTGCCCACAACCTTAACTTTACTATTTTGACTTTTACACTGTCAAGCCGACAATTTTAAAAGTTATCACGGTTTCTTGTGTTTCTTGTGTTAATTGAGTTATAAAGAAATAGATAACATGGAGAAATCAAAAGAATAAAACGTGTAAACTAAACTGACAGAGAAATCATAATGGACTCAATAAAATTAAAAACTTTTATTAAATTATATGGCCCTGCCTTCATATCAGGGGTGCTTCTTGCTTTATCTTTCCCCACCCCGGACTTTTTTCCCCTTGCATGGATAGCTCTAATCCCGTTTCTCCTTTCTTTGTATGATAAAAAACCGGGACAGTCATTTTATTCCGGCATAGCGCTGGGGCTTCCCTATTTCTTCGGGACCCTTTACTGGATATATCATTCAATAAACCACTATGGAGGCATCTCTTTTCTGACCAGTATAATACTTGTGGCTTTGCTGTGTCTTTACCTCAGCTTATATACCGGCGCCTTTGCATTTTTGTTTTCTATCACCATAAGGAACACAAAACTCCCCGCCCTTCTGATTGCGCCCGCTTTCTGGGTTGTTCTCGAATTTCTACGGTCTTATGTCTTTTCAGGATTTCCCTGGTCAAGCCTTGGTTATTCCCAATATAAATTTCTTGCCATGATACAGATTGCCGATATAACAGGAGTCTACGGCATATCATTCCTTATTGTAGCCGTCAATGGCGCGGCATCCGATTACTTCCTCATAAAAAGACGCATTAAAGATATGCCGTTATTTCCGTTGTCGCAGGCTGCTATCTGGGCCTCTGCTCTCCTAATCTGTATTCTGCTGACGGTTATATACGGGTTGATACGTCTCGGAGAGGAAAGACAGGGAAAACAGTTTAAGGCAAGCATTATTCAGGGCAACATCGAACAGGACAAGAAATGGGAACCGGCCTATCAGAACGAGGTCATCGATATTTATAAAGACCTGTCTCTCAGGGCCTCCTATGAAAAGCCGTCCCTTATCGTCTGGCCTGAATCAGCCGTCCCTTTTATTTTTGGCGAAGACAAAGTTTATACCAACGATCTTTTAGATCTGCAAAGTCAGCTCGGCTCGTCTTTGCTGTTCGGGAGCGTTCTCATAAAAGAAAAGAAGAAAAACCCGTACCTCCTTTCGAACAGCGCGGTTTTGCTTAATGAAACTGGAAAGGTCGCTTTCACCTATGATAAAATACATATGGTGCCGTTTGGCGAGTATGTCCCCTTAAGAAATATACTGTTTTTTATCAATAAGCTGGTTTCCGGGATAGGGGATTATACCCCCGGTAATCGTTATGAAAGAGCTCATACTCAGTCGGGGGATTTTGCTTCCTTAATATGCTATGAAATGATTTTTCCGGGGCTTGTGAGAAAGTTCTATATAAACGGCGGCGATTTCATGGTCAACATTACGAATGACGCCTGGTTTGGAACAACTGCAGGCCCCTATCAGCACTTCAGCATGGCGGTTTTCAGGGCTGTGGAAAACAGAAAACCGGTCATTAGGGCTGCAAATACCGGCGTCTCCGGTTTTATCGATAGCAACGGAAAGATTATTTCAAAAACCGGACTCTTTCAAAGATTGATATTAACGGGAGAGATAAAAACGGACACTACGAGGAGTTTTTATTCTAAGTATGGTGATCTTTTTACATATATCTGGATTGTATTTTCCGTTATTTTGCTTACAAATATTTTCAGTAAAATTAGAAAAAGTATTATTTAAAGGGGGTTGTAAATGCTTGTACAGGAAGAACTAAAAGAAAATTTAATCAGTCTCAGGGACAAGGTCGAATCTTTAAGAGGTTATCTTTGATTTACCTTCACTAAAGGAAGAAATAGAGAAGATTTCAAAGGAACTTGTATCTCTTGTATCTAATGAAATATGGTCTTCTCCTGAAAAAACAGGGCTTTTGAAGAGAAAATCAAAACTTGAGGATATCGTTTCCAACTTTGAATCTCTCTCTGAAAAACTCTTTTACCTTGAAGAATCCATAGGCATCCTTGAAGAAGAAAGCGGGGACCTGTTTTTGACCGACCTCCGTAAGGAGATTAGCGATTTAAAGGAAGAGATAGACTTACTCGAGATCAAGAACCTTTTGTCCGGAGAAATGGATAAGAACAACGCCATCCTTATTATCCATCCGGGGGCCGGCGGTACGGAAAGCCAGGACTGGGCCCTAATACTTATGAGAATGTATCTTAAATGGGCTGAAAAGCATAAGTTCTCCTCACAGGTTGTTGAATTGCAGGTTGGAGAAGAGGCGGGAATAAAAAGCGCCACAATAATAATTTCAGGACAACATGCTTATGGATATCTAAAATCAGAGATGGGAGTACACAGGCTTGTCAGGATATCGCCTTTTGACGCCGGCAAAAGAAGACATACATCTTTTGCCGCCATCCTCGTTTGTCCGGAGGTTGAGGAAAATATCGATGTCGATATAAAAGAAGAAGATATAAAAATGGACACCTTCAGGGCCTCCGGCGCCGGAGGACAGCATGTCAACAAGACTTCTTCAGCCGTAAGACTTACCCATGTTCCGTCAGGCATTATAGTCAGTTGTCAGAATGAAAGGTCGCAGCATAAAAACAGGGCCATTGCCATGAAGATACTAAAATCGCGCCTGTACGACATGAAATTAAAAGAACAGGAAAAAAAGCTTGAGGTCTTTGTAGGCGACAAAAAAGGCATTGCCTGGGGTAATCAGATCAGGTCTTATATCCTTCAGCCTTACAGGATCATAAAAGACCACAGGACGAACATTGAAACGGGAAATGTAGACGCAGTGCTTGAAGGCGCTATTGATGTTTTTATTGAGGCATATTTAAAAAAGAAATAATCACCTGAATTGAGCGATTTTTAAAGGGTGTTATTAAAGACTCTACAAATGCTTTTAATTGCAATATTAAAGTAGTAACTGTAGTAGTAAGTGTTTATATGTTAGTAAGCATGATTTTCTTTACGGAGCAAAGGAAATGACAGTGTTAGGAAGATGTATAATAATTGCACCCGTTTTTGAACAATTTCAGGCGGCAATATATATAACAATCTATTAAACAAATTAATAACAGAAATTCTTGTGTTACCTGTTAGTATTCGGATATAATGATACACCTGCCTGAAAAAGTTACTAACATTTGTTAGTAAAATGTTAATGTTTAGAGATAACTGAGATAAATATAATGCTGGACGATATATGGAAGAATAGTCTTTCCAGGATAGAGGAGAGAGTCGGCAATAGCGCTATTGATCTCTGGTTCAGGCCTGTAAAACTCTCTCAATTAAAAGAACAACAGGTCACCCTGGATATCCCTAATAAGTTTTTTAAGGACTGGATAGAGGACAACTATCCGGACCTTTTGTCGGAGACCTTGGCCGGCGTTCTTGGATATCCGGTTACAATCCGCTACAGGATAGTTGAAAAAGTAGACCCGGACGTCAGAAAAAAGGACATGCGTCTGGAGAACAGAAGGCAGAAACTTGCAAGCAGGGGAATATACCTTAATCCTAAATATACCTTCGACAATTTTGTGATAGGTCCGAGCAACCAATTTGCACAGGCGGCGGCAAGGGCCGTGGCAGAGGCGCCGGGGAGGGCATATAACCCTCTGTTTGTCTATGGAGGCGTCGGGCTTGGGAAAACGCATCTTATGACGGCAATCGGCAACTCCGTTATTGACAAAAGCCCCGAGATGTCCGTGATATATGTATCTGCAGAACAGTTCACCAACGAGGTTGTAGCATCTATACGGCATGAGAAGATGAGTGAACTAAAGGAGAAGTACCGGAACGTGGACCTGCTCCTGCTGGATGATATACATTTTATTGCAAATAAAACGCAGACACAGGAGGAATTCTTTCATACGTTCAATGCCATTTACGAGCGCCAGAAACAAATAGTGATTTCAAGCGACAGACCGCCGAAGGAAATAGGCGCCATTACCGACAGGCTCAGGTCGAGGTTTACCATGGGTCTTATCGCCGACATACAGCCTCCGGAGTTCGAAACCAAGATCGCGATACTTCAGAAAAAGGCCGATATGGAAAAGATCATTATTCCTGAAGAAGTTGCCCATTATCTGGCGGCAAAGGTGAAATCGAATATACGCGAACTGGAAGGCTGCCTCATACGACTCGGCGCCCAGGCTTCTTTGACCGGACAGCCCATAAATATTGATATGGCAAAGAGTATCCTTCAGGACCTGATTGAAGACGATGAAAAACCTGTTACAACGGACCAGATTCAAAAAGTGGTAAGCGAGCATTTCGGACTGAAAATAAGCGACATGAAGGCAAAGAAGAGAACAAAAGAAGTAGCCCTTCCGCGCCAGATAGCCATGTATCTAAGCAAGCAATTGACGAGCCTCTCACTGAGTGATATAGGAAAAAACTTTGGCGGAAAAGACCACGCAACGGTCATATATTCATACAAGCAGGTTGAAGATAAAAGGGCGAGGGATGAGGTATTCAACAGAATGATCGAGATCCTTTCACGAAAAATCAAGGTTTAAAAGAGGTCGCGTTTTACAGAGGAGGGAGTGATTATGAAGTTCAGCGTAACAAAAAACGAATTGCAGCAGAAGCTTGCCAATATCCAGAATATTGTTGAGAAGAAAAATACCATGCCGATATTAAGCCATTTTTTTCTCAATGCGGGGAAGAAAGATTCCTATATCATTGCAACGGATATCGAGACGGCGCTGAAAGAGCCCATTGAGTTGAACATAGAGAAAGAGGGGAAACTCTGTATACCCGCAAAAAAGCTTTTTGAGATCGTCAGGGAATTAGACGGAGACCTTTCGTTTGAAACCGTGGATGAGCAATGGCTCAAGGTGAAATCAGGCGCCAGTGAATTCAGACTTGCCGCCCTTTCCCACAATGATTTCCCTGCCTGGCCGGCAATGGGTGATGTTGAAGAGATAACCGTTGACGCGCATGTTCTGCTCGAAATGATAGAAAAAACGATCTATTCCGCCGGTGAAAGCGACACCCGATATACCCTGAACGGCCTTTTGTTTCATGTTAAACCCGAGGAAAAAAAATTGATCGTGGTAGGCACCGACGGACACAGGCTTGCCCTCATCCTGAAACAGATGGACGAAGCTTCCCTGAACAGTGAAATTAAAGAAGAAAAGAAGATTATTGTCCCCCGCAAAGCAGTTTCGGAACTGAGACGTTTTCTGCCGGTCCCTGAAGAAGGCAAGGAGCCTGAAAAGGTGAAGATAACGATCGGCGAAAAGCACCTGCTTTTTAATATAGAAAAGATACAATTCCTGACAAGACTCATAGACGGTTCATATCCCAATTATGAAAATGTCATTCCCCTGACGAATGAAAAGAATATCGCCCTTGTCAGGGATACCTTTGTCAAAGTGTTGCGCAGGGTTTCGGTAATGTCCAAAGATAAGGCCGGCGCGGTCCGGTTTGATATTGAAGAAGACAGACTAACCGTCCTATCGTCAAGCCCCGAGCTCGGCGAGGCAAAAGAGGATGTGGCGATAGAATATAAAGGCGATAAAGTCTCACTCGGTTTCAATGCAAAATATGTTCTGGACGTCCTTGGAGCAATGAATTCTGAAAAGGTTGTTTTCAATTTCCAGGACCCGTTAAGTCCGGTCCTTGTGAAAGAGGAAGGCAATGACAATTATAAATGCGTGATTATGCCGATGAGAATCTAAGATCTGAACAGAGAGGGTTTACCGCTTTTCTGCGGCGGCCCGAAAAATTCGGGACATATAAAACAATCGGACGGATAAAGTTGACATAAAGATAACGGGTTTAGAGAGGCAAGATGGAAGAAAACAAAAACAGTCAGGAAACATATTCGGCAGAGGATATAAAAGTACTAAAGGGCCTTGATGCAGTTAGAAAGAGGCCGGCAATGTATATCGGTTCAACAGGGATAGAAGGGCTTCACCACCTTGTCTATGAAACCGTCGATAATAGTGTTGATGAAAGCCTTGCCGGTTATTGTAAGAATATAGACGTAATCATTAACCTTGACGGAAGCTGCACGGTCATTGACGACGGCAGGGGCATACCGACCCAGATACACCAGGAAGAAGGGCGCTCGGCAACAGAAGTGGTCCTTACAGAGCTTCATTCCGGCGGCAAGTTCGAGTCAAAGGTCTACAGGATATCCGGCGGACTGCACGGCGTCGGTATATCCGTTGTGAATGCCCTGTCTGAATGGCTCGACGTGGAAATAAAGCAAAACGGCGAGGTTTATCAGCAGCATTATGAAAGAGGCATTCCTTCAGCCCCTCTTGCTTTGGTCGGCAAGACAAAAGCAAGGGGCACAAAGATAACCTTTAAAGCCGACCCGGAGGTATTTGAGATCCTGGATTTCAGTTGGGACATCCTGTCACAGCGGCTCAGGGAACTGGCATTTCTTAACAGGGGGCTCAAGATTTCCCTTACCGACGAAAGAACGGAAAAAAACCAGGTCTTTCATTACAGCGGCGGGATCGTATCCTTTGTCGAACACCTCAATAAGAACAAGACGACTATACATCCCAAGACCATATATATATCCGGTGAAAAAGAGGACATCATTGCCGAGGTAGCATTGCAGTATAATGACGGCTATTCGGAGAATATGTATACATTTGCAAACAACATCAACACCAAAGAAGGCGGCACTCACCTGATAGGATTCAAATCGGCCCTTACCCGGACGGTCAACAGCTACGCCTCGTCTTCAGGCATCATGAAAGATGCAAAAGAGGGCCTCAGCGGCGAGGATATCCGTGAAGGACTTACTGCGATAATCAATATAAAGCTTATGAACCCCCAGTTTGAGGGCCAGACCAAGATGAAGCTCGGAAACAGCGAAGTCAAAGGCATCGTTGAATCCATAGTGAATGAGGGCCTCGGCAACTATTTTGAGGAAAACCCTTCCGTGGCGCGGAAGATCATTGAGAAGGCCCTCCAGGCGTCAAGGGCGCGGGAGGCTGCGCGGAAGGCAAAGGAGCTTACGAGAAGAAAGGGCGCCCTTGAAGACACGGGTCTGCCGGGCAAACTTGCCGACTGCTCTGAAAAAGACCCGGCCCTGAGCGAAATTTTTATAGTCGAGGGCGACTCGGCAGGAGGATCGGCAAAACAGGGGAGAGACAGGAGGACACAGGCGATCCTGCCCCTAAGAGGAAAGATATTGAACGTTGAGAAGGCAAGGTTCGACAAAATGCTCGGTTCCGAGGAGATAAGGATACTTATCACGGCGCTGGGTACGGGCATAGGGACCGAGGATTTTGATATATCAAAAATAAGATACCATAAAGTCATCCTCATGACTGACGCCGATGTTGACGGCGCCCATATCAGGACGCTGTTGCTGACATTCTTTTACAGGCAGATGCCGCTTGTCATCGAAAACGGATATCTTTACATTGCCCAGCCGCCGCTTTTTAAGGTCAAGAAAGGCAAAACGGAAAAATATATTCAGAATGAAATAGAGATGCTGAACATGATCTTTGAACTTGCTTCAGACGACATTGAACTGTCTATTAAGGGACAGAACGTCAAAAATAAGGCCCTTATCCCCCACATGAAGAGGCTTTACCGGTTTGAGCGTCTGAAGGAATGGTTTGAGCGGAGAAGGAAAGACCCGGACCTGCTTATTTATATCCTGTCGGCCGGCATCGACAAAGAGACAATGAAAGACCAAAACAGATTTGAGGAATTCCTGAACAGGGTGAGAGAAAAAGACCCTACCATGCATATTGGCGAGACCCGGTTTGATGAAGAACACCAGACATACGGAGTCGAGATACGGAGAAAGACCTATAAGCTGAACCTTGATACCAATTTCATTACCTCCCCCGAATTCAGGGAGCTTGAAAACTTTTATACTATCATAAAAGACCTTGGGACGCCGCCGTACAAAGTCCAGACAAAAGACGGAGAAAAAGAAATAGCTGCAAGCAAGGAGCTCCTTGAGCTGATACTCGCCGTAGCGAAAAAAGGCCTCAACATCCAGCGGTACAAAGGACTCGGCGAAATGAACCCCCAGCAGCTATGGGAGACGACGATGGACCACGAAAAGAGGACCCTGCTTCAGGTGACCGTTCAGGATTCCGTAGAAGCTGATAGCATATTCACCATACTAATGGGCGACCAGGTCGAACCCCGAAAAGAGTTTATCACCACCCACGCGCTCGAGGCACGGAATATAGATGTATAAAAAACAGGTATTCCCCGTTTTCACAAAAAGAGAAACAAATTTTAATAAAAAACGAAAATGTCGATTTCGGTGTGATGTGATCACTGATTCTTGTCTGGAAATCCCTCTATAAATCGTGTCCCCCATTTGGGTAAGGCGTCATTTTATTCTCACAGTTATGCGCAAAAGTATCAATTCCTGATATCAGTTTAATTCCCAATCAAGCAAACAAAGCGAGACAGAGCATGAGGGTTACTTTTTATTTCAAAGACACGATTACAAAACCTTACAGGAGATCGAATACGCAAAGAAATACTCGTTCCAGGGATAAATCGAGACGGGACATTACTCAAACACGGATTACCTGGTTGACCTACTCACAAATGTTTTCAGAGGTTATAAAAATTTATCAATGTCTTCATCAAAGACGCACTAAGGATACTTTCCATTAAGTGCGGATATATTTCAAAACAGACACCTTATTAATGTGGTGAGTGTTATCAGCTTTTTCCAAATTAGTTCTTGGTTGTTATTATGGTTTGGTTGGTTGAGGAAAACTGATCCATTTCTTTTAACTGATATTCCATCCATTGGTCTGCAATTGCTCCGGAAGAAAGGATAGCTATTAAGACTATACCGAAGATTACGCCAACGATTAATCCTACGAAAAATAAAAACATTGTCACCTCTTCCAGAACAAAAGGACATCTGCTCTTATTGATGGTGAAAATGAACTCTTTAACATTTATTCACTTTGTATACATTTATACAGGATAAATATCTATTTGTCAACAAATAAATTACATTTAGGAACATATATTGCATTTTTGTAAACGATACTATATTAAGAACAATTGTTCTCAATTTATGAACTACTGTTTTCATTTTATCATCTTCTTGATTTTGTCCAGATTCCTGGAATAGTTGCCTTCTTCCTTCTTTGAAGTTTTAACCATCAAAGGGATATCCCTTAATGGCTTGCTGTTGATAAACTGCAACTTCAGTTAGCACTCGACGGGGATTTGAAAACTTAAGGATGTTCATTTCTATGCGCAGTGTTGACTATTAAAAGCGTCTCTCTATCCAATATTTCAGGAAGCAGGTGAAAATATGTATTTCAGAAAGAGATTTATGTTTCAGAAAGTTCTTTCGGCAGGTTTCTCAGATTGTTTATATACCTTGCCTCATTAAATGGAACCTTATGTTCAAAATTTCAGGAGGAAACATACCGGAAAACTTTCTTTCTGTAGTCCACTCCATAGAAACCTGATATAATTGTGCTGGATGCGACATGAAAGTGTCAGCTTTACCTATGACAAACTTGCTTCCTAAAGGAGAATAAAATATGAAATACATTAGATCGATTTGTCTGATATTATTGCTCGTTTCTTTCTTTACAGGATGTTCGGCTTTAAATATAAAAACCACATCAACAACTATTCATAATGCGATGCCTTACCCAACAGAAACCGCAATAAAACAAAGAAAACTGTTAATCGGTAAATGGCTCGGACGGGCTGCAACAGATGATGGCCGGGAAATAAAATGGCTTTCTGAATTAAAGTCAGACGGTACTTTTGGGCTTACGTTCCGCACATACAATAGCAAAGGTGACTATCAAGAACAGTCTGAAATCGGCTTTTGGGGTGTTTCAGGACAAATTCATTTCACCATCATTAGAGATATTATTGTTGATAAGAAATTTATCCCCGCTGACCCTACCGATCCATATTATTACGATGCCTACGAAATTTTAAAACTAAATGACCAAGAGTTTGAACATAAAGCCGTAACTACTGGTGATATTTACAAGTCACAGAAAGTATCAGATAACTATCAATTACCGGAGGAACTATAATAGTCTATAGACAAAATGAAGGACCCTGCGGCAAGACTGTAGGGAATCTTAATGTAAGGAGTTGTTTTTTTATAATATTCGCTCGCTAACCCCGCAGCAGGCTGCGGGGATGCGGTCGCTATCCGTTTCATCAGGAGGTAAGAATGACTAATAATGATATATTGCGACAATTACGGTACGCTCTGAATATTAACGATTCAACAATGATCGAAATATTCAAACTGGCTGATCATGAAATTGAACAATCCAAATTAACCGGCCTTCTTAAGAAGGAAGACGAAGAAGGCTTTGTTAATTGCGGTGATGCTGTTTTGGGGTATTTTTTGGATGGGTTAATTTTACGTAAAAGAGGCAGGAAAGAAATTAAACCGGGTGAGACGAGAAAACCGGACTCACGACTGACAAATAATGCCATATTGAAAAAACTAAGGATTGCCCTTGAGTTGAAAGAGGATGATATGCTCGCGACTTTAAGACTGTCAAATGTCGACATATCAAAATCTGAACTGACGGCATTATTCAGAAAAGAAGGGCATAAAAACTACAAAGAATGTGGTGATCAGTTTCTCAGGGAATTCTTGAAAGGCCTTTCAATTCGTTATAGAACTTGACAGTTGCTATGAAAATACATGTATCGGATTTGATCTTCGGATGATATTCATCCTTATAAGACATCCCTGGAACGAATTCATGCGGATAAATTTATCTATTTTCACCCGATGAATTACCGGTGCATAAAAATATGACCTTAAACATGTACGACCTCCGACTTCATTTGATCTTGAATCATTGACCGTAACTATAGCACACAGCTAATTGTAATATTCCCTTAATATCCCTGTAACAAAGTTAGATTATATTATAGCGAAGTGATTGTTGTTATCCTTAATTTAATTCTCATATTTGTTGCGGGGTGGTATATGTAACATAAAATTAACGGAAATGTAACATTACTGTAATAATCCGGTAGTATTGTAAAACCAAAGGAGGTAAGTAATGAAAAAGATTATAACATTAGTTTTTTCAGTATTTTTTATCTGTTCACTTTTGGGGGCTTCATATGCCGAGGACCTGAGGATTGACGGTTCGACAACGGTCCTGCCTATTGCCCAGAAGGGGGCAGAGGTTTTTATGAAGAAGAACCCCGCTGTGAAGGTATTTGTCTCAGGAAGCGGTTCTGGAACCGGCATCAAGGCATTGATCGACGGCACGACAAATATTGCAACAAGTTCCCGTGAGGCAAAGGATAAAGAGGTTGCTTCTGCAAAGGGGAAAGGTGTTATGCTCACCGGCCATAAGGTTGCGCTTGACGGGATTGTTCCGGTTGTACACCCCTCAATGAAGATCAAAGATATCACTACGGAACAGCTCAGGGACATATACAACGGAAAGATAAAGAGCTGGAAGGAACTTGGCGGCCCGAACAGACCTATCTCTACGGTTTCCAGAGACACAAGCTCGGGCACCTATGAGGTATGGGAGGAAAAGATCCTTAAGGGTGACAGGGTAAGGGCCAATGCTTTGCTGGTTGCCTCAAACGGTCAGGCTGTCCAGACCGTTTCACAGAATAGATTTGCGATTGGGTATATCGGCGTCGGGTATATTGATAAAAGCGTAAAAGCGCTCATGGTAAACGGCAAATCAGCTTCTGCAAATACCGTGCGTGACGGCTCATGGCCTATTGCAAGACCCCTGTTTATCTACACAAATGGAAAGCCTGCCGGCGTTATAGCGAAATTCATTGACTTCATGCTTTCTAAAGACGGGCAGAAGATCGTTAATGAAGTAAAATATGTGAGTATAAAATAAAGAGGCAAAAGCCTCGCAGGGAGGAACGACCGAGAATGAGCGAAAATACTCTATCCTCGGTTCAATCAGAATAATTTGAGAATAATCCGTGCTAATCCCTTAACCCTTTTATTACAATTATGAAATGGCAGACAAAAGAGAAGTTTGTTGAAATTGCAGTAAGTTCGGTAGGACTGCTCTCGGTTCTTGTCCTCCTCTTTATTGCGTTTTTTCTATTTAAAGAAGCGTTTTATATTTTTTATAAAGCCGGGGTTTCAAAGGTCATCTTTGGAACGGCCTGGTACCCTACCTATGACCCTCCGAGTTTCGGTATGTGGCCGCTTATTATGGGCACGCTTGCCGTTACAATCCTTACTGCTGTTATGGCTATCCCTTTAGGTCTTGGAACGGCAGTTTACATAGCAGAGGTTGCCAACCACAGAGTCAAGGAGTTTTTGAAGCCGATGATAGAAATGCTCGCGAGCTTTCCCTCTGTCGTCCTCGGCTTCTTCGGCATGGTCATAATAGCGCCTATACTCTCTAACCGGCTTTCACCGATTCTTTCTGAAAAGCTTCCCGAGTTGCTGCAAAGTACCCATATCCCTTTTATCTCAACTGCCCTGGCGGCTTTTTGTTATGACAAATTATTCATAGCATCGGGACTGAATATCACCACTGCGGCTTTAATGCTTACGGTAAGGGCAATACCTGTTATAGCGAGTATCGCAGAGGACGCGCTTACTGCGGTCCCGCGCACATACCGGGAGGCTTCATACTCGCTTGGCGCAGACAAGTGGGAGACTATATGGAAAGTGGTCATCCCTTCTTCTGTTTCAGGGTTAAGCGTTGCCGTAATCCTCGGCGTCGGAACGATCATCGGCGAGACCATGATTGTCCTGATGGTTGCAGGAGGCGCAGCCGTTGTTCCCCACTGGATATTTGACGCAGCCAGACCAATGCCTGCGGCTATTGCGGCGGAGATGGCTGAAGCGCCTTTTCGCAGCCTCCATTACCATGCGCTGTTCGGCGTCGGCGCTATGCTGTTTTTCATCACCTTTATCCTGAGTTTTATCTCGAACTTCGTATCAAAGAAATACCGTTCGGTGAGAATAGGAGAAAAGGTATAATGCGGGGCATGGAAAGCATCCATAAACCTTTCGAGCTTGTCCGCAGGAAAAAGTTTAATCTGAAACAGGGTTTTTTCCTGTCCCTGATGAGGACCTTCGGTTTTACTGGAGCAATAACACTTTTCGTCATATTATTTTTTGTCGCTTATTACGGACTTCAGGTTCTAAGCTGGGATTTTATAACACAGCCTCCGATGGAAGCCATGACTCAGGGAGGCATTTTCCCGGTTATTATGGGCACAGTCCTGCTGACCATGTTATGCATGATCTTTGTTATTCCCATTGGGGTAACAACCGCAATCTTCCTGGCCGAATATTCAAAACCGGGGCTTATGCTTACGGCAGTCATGATGTCCATGTATACCCTTGCCGGTGTGCCCTCTGTCGTATTCGGGCTCTTCGGCCTCGGCATCTTTGTGGTTGCGCTTAACTTTGGTATGAGTCTGCTTGCAGGTTCCCTGACACTTGCTATAATGGTTCTGCCCTATATTATTTCGACATCGGAGGAAGCGTTAAAAGCTGTCCCGTTCAGCTTCAGAGAGGCATCCCTTGCGTGCGGCGCAACGAAATGGCAAACTATCAGAAAGGTCGTCCTGCCGACTGCTATGCCGGGAATCCTGACCGGTGCAATTCTTGGGACTGCAAAGGTATCGGGAGAGACGGCCCCCATTATGTTTACCGCTGCTGCATTCTTTACCCCCGGCATACCAAAATCGTTATTTGAACCTGTCATGGCTTTGCCTTATCATATCTATGTGCTTGCAACGGCAGGCACCCATATAGAAGAAACAAGACCTATACAATATGGGACCGCTCTTGTATTGATTTTATTGGTGTTTAGTATGAATCTATTGGGTATTATTTTGAGGTCAAGACAGAGAAAGAAAAGGTCATGGTAGGAAATAAAAATATTTTCGAGATAAAAGATTTCAGTATTTATTATGGCGATTTCCTGGCGGTGAAGAATATAGCGCTCAACATCGAGATCAACAGGATTACCGCAATCATTGGTCCTTCCGGCTGCGGAAAATCAACGCTCCTGAGGGCCCTGAACAGGATGAACGACCTTATTCCGTCTTCGAGGGTAGAAGGCCGGGCTCTCTTTCAGGGTGTAAATATATACGATAAGGACACGGATATTATCGAATTAAGACGCAGGGTAGGCATGGTCTTTCAGAAACCGAACCCTTTCCCGAGTTCCGTCTATGAAAATGTTGCATTCGGACCCAGGCTGCGGGGGATAAAAAAGAAGAGCCTGCTCGATGAGATTGTAGAAAATGCACTTGTAAAAGCCGATCTGTGGAAAGAGGTAAAGGACAAACTCAATGAGCCCGGACTCGGCCTTTCCGGAGGACAGATGCAGAGGCTCTGCATTGCAAGGTCGCTTGCACAGGAGCCGGAAGTAATTCTTTTTGACGAGCCTACCTCGGCACTGGACCCCATATCAACGGGGCATATAGAAAACCTGCTTCAGGAACTGGAGAAAACTGTTACCATAGTAATAGTCACCCATAACATGCAGCAGGCGGCGAGAATATCGAATTATACCGCATTCATGTATATAGGGGAGCTGGTTGAATTTGGGGACACAAATACAATCTTTGTGAA
>Ga0315292_10000307_pt1 | contig 21957 bp, 27 predicted proteins | sample YL17G13_0_MG_FD_204029 | JGI IMG/M metagenome (GOLD analysis project Ga0315292, IMG submission 204029) | Sediment microbial communities from Yellowstone Lake, YNP, Wyoming, USA - YL17G13_0 | ecosystem: Environmental > Aquatic > Freshwater > Lake > Sediment | place: USA: Wyoming | collected... | reverse complement strand
GGTCGTGGGCCAGGTCTTTGAGCCTCCTGGCCCGGTCGGCCAGTCTGGGGTTGTCGGTGACCACCATCCCGCCTTCACCCGTGGTGATGATTTTATTGGCATAAAAGCTGAAACAACCCAGGTCGCTCAAGCTCCCGCATTTTTTCCCCTTATACTCGGCGCCATGAGCTTCGGCGGCATCCTCCACGACGGCCAAAGAATAGCGACGGGCAAGTTCCAGAATGGGGTCCATATCCACCGGATGGCCGTACAAATGAACGGGAAGAATGGCCTTCACTTTGAGGGGACCTTTTTTTTCCTGGAGGCGGAGATATTCCGAGACCCGGTTGGCGTCAAGGGCGAAGGTTTCGGGCTCCGAATCAATGAAAACTGGGCGGGCGCCGCAGTAACAGACTGCGAAGGCCGTGGCGGCCATGGTGAAGGTTGGCATCAGGACCTCATCGCCCGGCCCGATGGACAAAGCGGCTAAGGCCAGATGCAGGGCCGCCGTTCCGCTGGTGGTGGCGATACCATACCGGACACCGCAATAGTGGGCAAATTTTTCCTCAAAGTCCCTTAAGAACCTTCCCTGGGAGGAGATCCAGTTGCTTTTTACACAAGCCGTTACCTTGGCCAGTTCCTCCTTACCGATCGAGGGTTCATTGACTGGAATCATATCTAAAAATACTCCTTGTCATCCATCCCCGCGTAGGGGCCCTGCTTGATTTCAACGATTTTAGCCGGTTCCAGAACTCTCAGGCCGTGCCCGCCGAAGGCCAGGAGAATCGTATCTCCCGTGTTGAGGATACAGGTTCGGATGGGCCTTTGTTCCTCATCATAAAGAACGATTTCCACTTTCCCCCGAATTAGATGAAGCACTTCCTGAGTCACCCGAACGTCCCGGCTGATCTTCTTATGCACATGGGGCTTCACTTCAAAACCGGAAGGGTGGATCAGGATGCCCAACTGCTGGGAAAACTCATGGGGGCTGAAAAAACTCACCCCTTTTTCATCAAATTCACTGCGAATGATGATGGCGATCAATGTTTGGTCGGAATAAATCCGCTCAACCTGTTCACTCGATTTCATATCGGCCAAAGCCCCCTCCACCGTTTAAGAGATAAAAAACGGAATTACCCTCCAAAACGCAATCGAACCATAGTAAAAATGTACTTAGAGCCTCGCTTGACATACCCCGTGAAATGGGTGGCTGTTTTGGACTCCCCGGTCCGCCGCGGCAGGCAGCGATAGGGTATCTCCAGGATGCGGTATCCCCCCTTATAGGCCCGATAGAGCAAGTCAATACAATACTCGCCGTAGTCACCCCGAAAAGGAAGTGTTTCCAGCACCGGCCTTCGGAGGCCCACATAGCCGCTGGTATAATCCTTGATCGCCGGGCTCAAAACCAGGGAAGAAAGGCCGCAGATGACCCGGCTCAGGAAAGACCCCAGTTTGGAATGCCCCCGCTCCTCCCCCCCCGGGACATAGCGGGAGGCCACGACCACATCGTATTGGCCGAGCTTTTCGATCATTTCCGGAATCTTGTCGGGAGGGTGAGAAAAATCACAATCCATCCAAAAGATGATCTGGCCCCGGGATTGCTCAAAGCCTTCCTGCAGGGCGCTGGTAAGCCCCCTCCGGCCTATTCTCCTGTGCAGTCGAACCCGGGGATCCTTTTGAACCCATTCCGCAACCACCTCCCAGGTTCGATCCGGAGAATCGTCGTCCACCACGATGATTTCACTGTCCTCGGGAAGATACCCAAGGATCTCCCCAATCAGGGGTCCGATATTCCCGTATTCATTATAGGTTGGCAGTATGACCGAAACGCGACACATCAATCAATGAACCTCGAACTCTGAACGAATAATATTCCTTCGAGGGTCCCCGGCCCTCTTTATAGCGTAATCCCTTTTTTTTTAAAACTGTTTATTTTAAGAAGGTTCAGGAAGGATCTTCCTCTGCGGGAAAATGCTGGGTAAAATTACTTCATCTCCCACAACATTTCTTAAACTTATTCCCGCTTCCGCACGGGCAGGGCTCGTTGCGGCCGACCTTCTTTTCAACCGTCACAGGCTTTTGCGGATCCAGCAATCTTTCCAAGTCGGCAGTATCCTCCGGTCTATCCGGTTCTAATTCGATGGTACCCTGCCACCCCTTTTCTTCAAAAATGGCCGCGACTTCTTTAAATCTTTCTTCGGTCTGCACCCTGAGCACCGCGGGGTTCTTTTCAGTACCCAATTTAGCCGACCTTTTAACCGCAAACACCTTTTCCCGTTCCTCGCCCTCGAATGGTTTTCCCGTTTTTTTTCCGTCAAAGATTCTTTTTCCCATCGTTTCCTCTTTCTAAAAGCTGTTGCCCCCCCCGGGCCCTCGGCGGGTCCCGGCGAAGCTTGAAAATGGTACCGGATTAAAAAGTCACCGCGACAGCCCGAAATCCCAACCCATCCCAATCGCCAGCCAATGGGGAAGAAGCATGCGGGTCCGATCGAAATCGCAGCCCGCTTTTTCCACATGAGCTCGAATAATATCCCGAAAGGGATCCGCCGCCGCCACAATGGATGCCAGGACGAATGGAGCGCTGGCGGTTGTTCCCGGATGATTGGCGGCCTGGCAGGAAAGCGGCGAGTCGGAAATAAAATGGCTTCTGCAGACCGCCGGCCGCACCGGATAAGCGTCACAGTTGCCGTGCACCAGAAGCGGACAGCCGTCTTCGTACCCGGAAAGGTCCACCTGTTTTTCGTTAACCGCGGAAAGGCGGCCGGCCGACTGGGAACGGTCCCAGGCATGCCATTGTTCGGTTCGGCTCCGCAGTTTGTTTATCTGCTCCTTCTTCCATTCCCGCCTGATATATTGGACCAGGGTATGGGCTTCGGCCATGTTGGTCAGGATATAATACCGGCAGCAGTGGCCGCACCCCGCGGCACAGGACGGCAGGATATCCTCTTCGGCACGGAGCCGATTCAGCTTTTCTGCAATCGCCCTATCCATTGAAGCATAGACGCTCCGGACAAACCTTTCCCGGCGGGTGATCGGGATTTTAGCTTTAGATTTATTCATTCCGGGGCTTCCCAAACTTCCACTGCCCTTCTTCTTTGACCATATAGACCAACGTCCTTCCTGGATCACCTTGGTATCCCGCTGGTTGATCACCCCGACGGCAGCGTTGTTTTTCGTGTTTTTAGATGAACCTCACAACCTCCAAACCCATGGCCTCGCCAACATCGGCCATAGTCCGGTCTGCCGTCGCCAGGATTTCGGTGCCGATTTCCCTGGCTAAAGCCAGGTGCAGAGCATCCAGGGTCGCCAGGGATGAGTCGGAGAATTGGTTCAAGAGGTGAACAGCGGCGTTGGCCAACCCGAACGGCAAAGGATGACAAAGAATTATTTTCCGGCGGATATCCTCCTGAAAGGTGGAAAAGATTTCAATCTCTAACGAAGAATCAAAAAGTTTTTCTCTTCTGCGGCGGGCCAATAAGGATCTCATTTCAACTACGGTTAGATCGCTGGCAGCTACGGGACCCTGGTCCCTTATTAATTTTTCGACTTCATGGGATCCCTTCTCGTTAATATACCACTTGGCCAGAGCGCTGGTATCAAAATAGATCACCCTGCTCATCGGAGATCCCGTTCGGCACGGATCAAGGCCTCACTTCCCTTTTTCATTCGCGGCATTTTTTGACGCAAGTCCTGATGAGAGGGGATCATCCTGAGAGGGGAAACCGGAACAACCCGGGCAATAGGTTCCCCACGGCGGGTAATGGTAATCTCTCCTTCCTCGGCCAACAGTTTTTCCAATTGGGAAAGCGATTGGCGGGCCTCGCGAATATTCAATTGTTTCATGATGTTTTCCTTTTCATCTACAGGTACAATAAAATAGGCCCATTGGGAGGGATTGTCCAAATGTGACACATAATTGAAATATGTAGCACATTTATTTGGAAAAATAAAGGAAATTCAAGTGGCAACGCCCAAATCCTTAAAGATCTTTTTTTTTGAAGTCATTCCGTTTATAATTGGACCAGGCAGGCTATGAAAATACTCCAATTAAAGCAGGACGGCGGGAAACCGGGGACGAACGGGATGAGATCCGTTCGTATCGTTGCCGGGTTGTTTTTTTTCTTCCTGGTTCCAGGGTTTCTGGCACCCCCGTTCGGGTTCCCCGCCGGAAAGGGGAAAATGACAGATAAGATAGAGTGGCCGCCGGAGGCAGCCGGCTGGAAATGGGACCGGGAAGTAGCAACCTATAAGGGGGAGTCCCTCTACGACTATATTGATGGGGCGGCGGAAGTCTATCTGGCCTATAATTACCAGGAGGTATCTGCCCGCCGTTATGTAAAACCGAACCAGCCGGACATCATTGCCGATGTGTATCTAATGGGGTCATCGGAGGACGCCTTCGGGGTTTTCTCCTTAGAGCACCAGGACCCCGAAGCCGGAATCGGCCAGGGGTCGGAGTTCGGAGGCAGTCTGCTGCGTTTCTGGAAAGGAAGATATTTCGTGACCGTCCTGGGAAACGGGGCCGGAAAGGAATTGGAGGAAGCCGTTCTCAGCCTGGGGCGGGGACTGGCGAAGGGGATCAAAGAGACGGGGGATCCTCCCCGGCTGCTACGCTACCTGCCGGAAAATTCCAAGCTGCCAACGGCGGACCGGGTTTGCTTCGTTCGCAGCCATGTGCTTTTAAACCGGTGCTTTTTTATTTCTCATCAGAACATCCTCCGGCTCGCCAACGATGTTCAGGCCCTTCTCGCCCGGTATCCGCAAGGGAATAACAAGCTTCGTCTTCTGTTGATACGCTATCCTACGGCCGCCAAGGCCCGGTCGGCTTTGGCCGGCTTCCGGTCGGCCTATTTGCCGGAAGCCGGTCCAGGAGGTGCCGTGCGGACGGAAGACGGCGCCGGGACCAAAGCTGACCGTTTTGATAAATTCATAGGTATCGTCTTCGGCGCCGGGGATCCGGCGGAGGCGGACCAATGGGTACAAACCACGGTGGCTAAATTCAAAAAGGAGAGATTCTGATGAAAAAAAACACGGTGACCCGACGGGACTTTTTAAGGGGAACCGCCGGGATGGTGATGGCCGTGGGCCTCGGGACGCCGGCGCTCTCCGAGGCGGCAGCGGAAGACCGGGCCCGGGTGGTACTGATCCGACATTCAAAGGTAATGGGGACGAATGGCCGGGTGGACGCAACCATCCTGCAGCCCATGCTCGATGAGGCCGTCCAGACCCTCGCCGGCGAGAAAACCCCTTTAGCGGCTTGGCAAAAATTCTTTAAGAAGTCGGAGGTGGTGGGCATCAAGACCAATGTCTGGGCTAATCTGCCCACCCCGAAAGAGATGGAGGAGGCCATCCGCCGCCGGTTGCTGGAGGTGGGAATTCCGGAGGCCGCCCTGGCCGTGGATGACCGCGGCGTGCGGAGCAACCCGGTCTTTCAGAAATCCACTGCCCTGGTCAACGTGCGCCCGATCCGGACCCATCACTGGGCGGGGGTTGGAAGTTGCCTCAAGAATTACATCATGTTCGTCCGTTTTCCCTGGACCTACCACGGGGAGGCCTGTTCCGACCTGGGAAAGATCTGGACCCTGCCCGAGGTAAAAGGGAAAACCCGGCTGAACATCCTCGTGGCCCTGACCCCGCAGTTCTACGGGAGGGGGCCGCATTCGGTCGACCGGCGCTATTTCTGGCCCTACCAGGGCCTCATCGTGGGCACCGACCCGGTTTCGGTCGACGCCGTGGGGGCCGAGCTCCTCCGCAGGAAAAGGATAGCCTTCTTCGGGGAGGACCGGGAACTGGATGTCCAGCCGATTCATATCGTCGCGGCCGACAAAAAATACCACCTCGGTCCGAGCGATCTGAACCGGATCGAGATCATCAAACTGGGCTGGCAGGAGGATATGCTGTTTTAGCCTCCGCATTTTTCTCTTGATGCCGGCCCGCTCAAGTCCCACAACGACCCTTTCCAATTACTGATATACCCGTTATCCCCGCATACGGGACACCACCACAGGATATCTTCCGTTTCGAAATCAAGATCGCTTTCAATCATCCCCTGGCAGGGCTTACGCCCCGGCCGACGACGACAGCGAACCCGATATCGAGGGGGTACAATTAAATTCGGATGGGAGGCCATGACCACAATGGCGGTGAAATACTCCGCCAGTCGCCAGGCCGGGCCCGAAATGGGGGCTATGTCGCCGTCCTCGTCGAGGAAATGAGTCAAGTCGGTTATCCAGGTCCCGGACATTTAGCTATCCCTACCCATTGGGAAATTCCTTCAAAATATAATCCGTAAACAGCAGCAGATCATCCAACCGGTTTTCGATCACGTCAATCATCAGATCGATGTCCATACGTTGGTACTCGTGAACCAGTACATTCCTGAACCCCACCATTCCTTCGAGTTTTTTGGCCAGATCGGCGGAGATGGTCCGATTTGAGGCCAGCAATCGAAAACTCTCTTTGCTGTCCTTGGGCAAGCCGAGCTTTCGCAACTTAATCACATAGTTCGCAAGATCGATGCACTGTTCACAAGCCCGTTGAAGATTTAACGCCACGGCATCCTGGCGCAAATAATCTTCTTCAAAAGGTATTTCGCTGGGGAGCCCGTAATAGATTCCTATCTGTTTGATACAGCGTTCGATGCTCTCCTTTTTGTTCAAAATGATGTCGTTCATACTTGATGAAACCTCCCCCCGGAAATGGCATCGGCCACGATCTCGGCCCGTTCCTCGTTGAGTTTTTGGTAATACGAAAGGGTCAGCATCTCGAATTCTTCCGCGGCGAACTCGTTCCCAGCATAAATCCGGCAGTCTGCGACGACTACTTCCTTCTGAAGGACGGTAGGGACCCTGCGGAGGTTGATCAGGTCAACCTCTTTTTTCAGCAGAGATTCGAGATCAAAACGCAAATCACTCATTTGAAGCAAACCGGTCTTTTTCGCTGCTTCCGGCGGCAATAGCACGGCGATATCGACATCGCTATCCGGCCATTCTTGCTCGGTACCGTATGAGCCGAAAAGATATATGGCCTGGGTATCCGGATAATGTTCCAGGACTGTCCGGATGATTGCATCACGCTGGTTCATGGCTTACCCTCATGAATTTTCATAGTTTGCGTTTTGTCCCGGAGCATAAAATCATCCAGGAATTCTGAGGAGTAATCTCCGCTGGAAACGAGAAGATGATCCCGGGCGACGGTGAGGCGGTCGCGGAGGTAGGTGAGGTAGCTATGGATTCCGTAGCGCCAGGTGTCGCGGAATGCTTTAACCTGCTCCGGCTCGGCGTTCTTCTTGTCGGCTTGGGAGCGCCGCAGCAGGTCGTCGATCAGCACCTTGGGGTGGACTTTTTCCTGGATGTAAAGCGGCGGGGCCTGGACCACCAGGTCCGACCAGTCCTGTTCGTCTTTGCCGCGCCAGACCAGTTGGGGGTCCAGGTCGCGGTTGCGGCGCTGCTTTTCTTCTTCGAAGCCGGCCGCCCTCCGTTTATAGGCAACCCGGACCGGACTTTCGACTTCCTTGGCTACGACCGACTGGTATTCAGCGGTGGGGATGTTCTTCCGGGTGGCCTCGTCGTGGGTGAGGGTTTCGACGATCTTTTTCCTGTTCGTTACGCGTTTAGCCATATAATCCAACCCTTACGTCTTAAAAGAAATGGCTCCATTGTTCCCATTTCGAAAAGGCTCAAGCCCTGGGCATGACCCTTTGGCCGATTTATGACCCATTTGACCAGATACCGTGAGGCCTTTGTGAGGCGATTCGTGATCCATCGCGGCTCACTCTGACAACACTCGTGGCCGGTTTAGCGGGTTCATGCCGGGTTTAGCAATCCTCTGTTTGTCCTCTTTGTCCGGTTTATGTCCAGTTTGTGGGTTGCCTGAATTCATGTCCCCTTCTTACCCTTTTTCGATTTCCTCGCGGTCAACGTTGACCCTTCTACTTCAGGCGATGGCACGATTGGCAGGTTTATGGCACGATTACGTATTAGCATGTAGTGAGCGCTCCGTCCCGCTCCCTGTCGTTGAATGACACCTTTATCGAGCAATTCGTCAAGATCTCGCGCAGCCGTTCTTCGCGAACATCCAGCAAGATGCTGGTACTCCATGGTCATAATCTGCTGTTGGACCTTCAGCACATTCAAACAGGCGATCTGACGGTCATTGACCCCCAGTGATTCTATAACCTCCGTCGTCAGCCAGTCGCGCCAGAGGGCGATGGTAAACTCGCCGCCGCGCTGAGCGAAGTCGGGTTCAGGCAGATTGTGGGCCAGGCTTTCGCGGATCATCATAAGAGTCCCGGTACCGTATTTTTCGATGTACCGGGCAAGGAAAAGAGCCTCGCAAAGCCGGTGATTCCTGGCTATGGAGCCATGAGGGTGGCGTAGGCTTTCCGTTGTCAGCGGAGCTGGCAGAACCCCCGGATTCCACACCTCGACCCGGTCCGCAAAGGCGGAAACCTGCACGGCCCCCGCGGAAGTGTAGTCACGATGGGCTACGGCATTTACAATGGCTTCGCGGATCACCTCGGGAGGAATTTCATAGCGAACGGGCGCCTGCATGCTATCAACGCGAGTACCAACACTGCGATTGAGCTTGGACATGACGAAGTCCACGGCCATGTCCACTTGCCCGAAGACGCTGCCCTTGAAAATGCGGTAGAACGGCACCGGCCTCTGAATTTCTGTGCCGTGAAAATGCATGCACCGCACCTCGGCGCAAGGGAGAAAACGCTGGGGATCGCGCCCGAATAACAGCATTGAAGCGTTGGTGGGCTGCCCTTCAAAAAGCAAGTGGAGGTGGGTGAGAACAGCGGATAGAGGAGCTTTTTCCGGGAGGGGGAACTGCCGTTCAAAGCGGGCGAGACGTACGAATTCAGCCACCGCCCGGGCATCTAGATCTTTAATCGTTGCCTCCAGGCAGGGTCTTTCCTCGAAAGTGCGGGATTGAATAATGCCGCATGATTCCAGATGATCCACTAGGCTGGCATAAATTGCCGCGTTCAGTTCTGAGATGGTGTTGAACCGCTGACGAATGAGTTGGCTTCCAGCTTTACGGATGAGTTTCTGCATCTTGGGATGCCGATGCTTATCGCCTTTACCCTTGACGAAAACGAGACGGGGCTTCCCTTTAACGGTGGCGCGGTTAAATTCTCGCTCTGTGGGCGATAACTCCTCGGTGCCTTCGAATCCGTAATCATTGCCAAAAAGTCCGATATATACGTCGCAGCGATCCACTTCTGCGAGATAGACAGCATCCGCACGTCGGTCGGCGGCTGGTAGGTCTTCGAATAGAAAAGCCGTGAAGAAACGATGCAGCAAGGGGTCGTTTTCGATAAAGGCTTTCACCGCCCGGCGCTCTTTAGCCAGTTCCTTTTGAACGCTGCTGATGAAGATACTCCCCCGGGGTGCGCTCATGACGACTCTCCGGTTAAACCCGAGTACTGTTCAATCATCTTATTGAATTCAGATTCGACTTTCGCCGCAAAATCGGTTTCGATCTGGTAGACCTCGGTAAACTCGGCAAAAGCCCAGCGGCCGTAGGCTCCTAAATTATTTACACCGGGCACCCAGTAGGTCTCCATGGTTGCCTTTTTCTCTTTGGCGTCTTCCCTCCGGTAGCCCTTGATCTCAACAATAAGGTGGAGCAGGTCGTCCTCCTCTCGGCCATCGTCCACCAGCACAATGAAATCCGGGAGGTACGTGCGCTTCTCAGAGCCGTAGCGGTAGGGAACCTCCAGACCAAGGCCATGGTTCTTAACGTAAGCTCTAACCCGCGGATGGGCTTCGGCCACGCGGCAGAATTCGGCCTCCCAGTCGCTGTCGAGGATGACCCAGTTGATATGACAACGGCGGGCATCGGTCTCCCAGCGATCTCTCTTCGACGTGGTGAAGTTTACGTGGAGGGTGGAGCCGGTGGGGTTGTACTGTTGCTCTTGGGTTGAAAGCCCCTGGCCTTCGTCGAAGACCAGTTGCTGCTGCTGGGCCGATCCTTTACGTTTTCTGGGCTTTGGAATCGGGGTGATGAACTCGGCGCGACGACGGCCCTGGATGATCCGCTGGGTCGGCTGGCCTTCAGCATCAAGCTCCCAGTGCTGAACCGGGTATTCGTAGGGGGAGTTGAGGATCGGCTTTTCGAAGAACCGGTTTTCCATATCCAATCCTTCTCGGGTTAAGGGTGAGCAGAAAAATAAAAACGAAATTAAACAGATAGCCTGGAAATAGCATATCCCAACCCTATTGTCAATGTAAGGAAGGTAGCTGTGATCATTATTGAAGCGAAGAGATTTCTTGGTTTCATCGGGGTTCCCCCACCCCCTAACCCCCTCCCGCCGGGGGAGGGGGAATTATGGAATGGGCCACTTCCTGAATTCTAGTGAGCTAACTGCAAACGATGGGTCCGGGCGATTTGCTTCTTGAGTTCCGCGGGCACTCCGGCCTCGTCCGCGACCTCCGACCATCGGGCAACCGAATCGACCACCTGAGATAGAATGTCCGCTGCCCCTTTGATTCCGAATTGTTTGGCAACCGACAGAATGTCCGATCTGGTAAAATGGTCCCGCTTTCCGTTAAGGCTCATTTGGTGACGGTTGGTCCATTTTCCGGCGGAATTATAGGCCCAAACCACATCAAAAGCCGGGGAGAGGCGCCAAACACCATCCCGGTCCATCAGGAAGGCGATATTCCGTGTATGATCGTCCTGATTTCGGGCCGCCACATTGAAAGCCATACGCCGGAACATCTCCTGCATGGCCGGGTGCCCCAGGTTTAACTGCTGGATGACCGACAACGACTGTTCGTAGCCATATTCTCCCGCCGCATTGAAGTCGTAGTGGGCCAGAGCGCAAAGGGATTGCAGATGAACTTTCCCCCCCTGGTCGTCCCGATCAAAGCGGCGGGTCATGAAATGGGCCCGCCCGTTCTCTTGCAGCAGGCGGCAGGGCATCATCGTAATACCGGCCGCGACCGCCATTCGGTGGTAGGCATATTCGATCCGTCCGAAGCCTTGCGGGTCTCCCAACGAAGCGTCATCAACCCCATCAAACTTGAGAATCCAAGGCTCGAACCCGGGAGGGGTTGGAACCTGCCCGGTGCGAACCGCGTGCGTCTCCGGATTCCAGGCAATGACCGCCTTGGCCCGGTTCCCGCCCGCCGACGTGCCGACACGGATGATGGTATTCAAGGCCTCCGCTTTGGCCCCCTTCAGATTGATGGCCCAACTTGTCCGATGGCGGAGAATATCGGCGGCCAATTCCGTGAGTTCGGAAACCTCGATGGGCACCGCCTTGCGCGCCTGGGGGCCGATCGCCGGTTTGAACTCCAACGCACCCATGCCTCGCGCCCCCAGGTAGCACAGTCTCTCTACCGGAGTAAAGTCCTTCGGCGTACGTCCCTGTCGAGCCAGCCACAGATCAATGATGCGATTCCCGAAGCGGTCCGGCAGCGCATCGGCCAGCAAACCCGGCAGCCCGTGGAAGGTGTCGCGGTTCAGTACCGGAAACGAAAAGATGCCTGCTCTTAGCGGCAGGGTCAACGGAGCGATCTCCAATCCCCGGCGCACGAAAACGGGATCGTATTCGAAGTTTCCAAATCCCCGGTCATTATCCCAGGCTACGGCCCCCACCGCCCGCCCCCAGAGGATGACCGTCGCCACTTGAACCTTTCGCCTCCGTTCGGCCACGGCCTATTCTTTCTCCGCCGCCTGGCCGCGCCGGCCGGCCGCTCTCAGGCGCTCACGGCCCCTGGTCTTGGCCAGTTGCAGGGGGCTCAGTCCCGGCTCCGGCAAGAAGGCGTCCAGTTGCTCCAAAAGCCCCAGGGCGCGGAGGATGCGGATCAGATTCTCCAAGATACACCCGCGGCCGCCCTCCAGACGTTGGACGACAATGCGCGCCACGCCCGCCTGCCCGGCAAGATCGCTCTGGGTAATATTGCGATTCAGCCTCCGGCGACTTACCCGCTCGCCCAATTCGGCCAGAATGGCCTTGTCACTCATAATCCCGAAATTCATGAATCACCTCTTCGGCCGAACCACGGGAGCTCAACCAGAGACCAGACTAACGCGTTCCCCAAAATATGTCAACTAATAAGCATTATTTTTAATTATTTATAGTCAATAAATGTTAATAAAGCCCTAATTATAATGCTAATTTAAATTAACTTAATGGCTGCCGACCGAACGGATGCCAGGCCGGTATCACCCCTCGGTACCGCCTGCTTCATTCAGTTAGGTTAGGAAAGGATCTGCCGCGATAGAAGCGGGATCTTAAATCCGGGGCGGACCGTAGGGCCCGCCCCGGGTATCGGGAAGGATTATTTCTTTTCTTGCAGCGCCCGCCAGATCCGTTCGGAGGTGATGGGCAGTTCGTTGATGCGCACGCCGGTGGCGTCGTAGATGGCGTTGAGGATGGCCGGGATGACGGGCATGATCCCCCCCTCGCCGACTTCCTTAGCGCCGTAAGGGCCGTTAGGCTCTCCGCTCTCGATGATCAGGGACTGGATCGCGGGCACATCCAGGGCCGTGGGGATCTTGTATTCCCCCAGGGAGGCGTTCAGGATCTGGCCCTTTTCATTGAACTTCACTTCTTCGAACAGGGCCTCGCCCAGTCCCATGGAGACCGAGCCCTCCATCTGGCCTTCCACCTGAGTCCGGTTGATGGCCAGGCCGCAGTCGTGGGCGTCGGTGATTTTGTCCATGGTCACCTCGCCGGTCTCCAGGTCCACGGTCACTTCCGCCATCATGGCCGAGCAGCCGTAGGCCGGTGAGGTCCCCACCGCCGCGCCTTTGAAGGACCCGCCCAGCTTGGGGGGCTTGTATTTTCCGGTGCCCACGATGGTTCCCTTTTTCAGGTAGGCCAGGCGGGCCGCTTCCTTGAAGGTCAACTGGGTCTCCCGCGGCGGGTCGCCCCAGCCGCGGTGTTCTTTGATGTACCCAATCCGCAGCGCCTCGAAATCCGGCGTCTGCCGCTTAAAGGCAATCAGACCGTTTCGAACCATAATCTCTTCCACCGGCACGTTCAAGGTCTCGGCCAGCACTTCCAGCACCTGGCGTTTGGCGTCCTCGGCCGCCGCTTTGGTGGCGTGGCCGGTCATCAGGGTCTGGCGGCTGGAGTAGGCCCCCAGGTCCACCGAGTAATCCGTGTCGCCCGAAACCACCCGTATATCCTCGAGCTGCACCCCCAGGGCCTCGGCGGCGATCATGGCAAAGGCGGTATCGGAACCCTGTCCGATTTCAGCGCTGCCGGTCTGTACCAGGGCCGTCCCCCCGTCCTCCGCAAGTTTGATCACCACCGTGGCGTGATAGGTGTCGGAACGGTAGATGGGGTAACCGGCCCCGGAGACAAAGAAGCCGCAGGCCATGCCGATGCCTTTGCCCTTGGGCAGCTTCCCCTTTTTCAACTTCCAGTCGGAATTGTCGCGGATGGCCTCAATGCATTCCTTCATGCCCAGGCTGCTCATGTCCAACTCGTTGCAGGTTATGTCCCCGGTTTCCATGATGTTTTTCAAACGCATTTCCACCGGGTCGAGGCCCAACTCCTTGGCGATCAGGTCCAACTGCTGCTCGAAACCGGCCCGGGCGGCTACCCCGCCGTGGCCCCGCTGGGCCCCGCAGGCCGGCTTGTTGGTATAGAGCCGGAACCCGTCGTATTTCATGTTCGGCAGCTTATAGGGGCCGCCCAGCAGAGACCCGGCGTAATAGACGGTGGCGATGCCGAAACTGGAGTAAGCCCCCCCTTCCAGGAAGCACTCGTTGTGCAGGGCCATCAGGGTCCCGTCCTTTTTCACCCCGGTCTTGAAGGTATGGAAAAACTGATGCCGGCCGCGGCTGTGAAGAAAGACCTGCTCCCGGGTGAAGCCCATCTTGACCGGCTTCAGGGTCTTCAGGGACAGCAGACAGCTCAGCAGTTCCAGGGCGGAAGCCGCCGCCTTGGGCCCGAACCCACCCCCCACATAAGGCTTCACCACCCGGACCTTGCCGATGGGCAGTTTCAGCACCATGGCCACGGTCCGCTGCACATAATGGGGCACCTGGGTGGAAGTGTAGAGCGTCAGGTTGCCCTGCCCGTCGAAGACGGCCGTGCAGGCGTTGGGTTCCAGAAAAGCCGCGTCCTGCCTTTTGTTGACGAATTTGTGCAGGTGGATAAAATCGCATTGGGCGAAAGCCGCATCCACGTCCCCGAATTCCTGATGCACCTCGGCGCAGATGTTGCGGGGAAAGTGCTCGTGCACCAGGGGCGCCCCTTCGGCCATGGCGGCCACGGGGTCGAAGACCGCCGGGAGTTCTTCATAATCCACCTTGATTAAACTCAGGGCTTCCAGGGCGGTTTCCTGGTCTATAGCCGCCACGGCCGCCACTTCATCCCCCACATAGCGGACCTTGTCCACGGCCAAAATGGTTTCGTCGTAGCGGGCCGGAGAAACCCCGTAGGGAATGATATCCACGTCTTTGGCCGTCACCACGGCCTTGACCCCCGGAAGCCCCTTGGCCCGGGAGGTATCGATGTTCAGAATGCGGGCATGGGCCAGAGGGCTTTGCAGAATGGCCCCGTAGAGCTGGTTGGGAAAGGTCAGGTCATCGGCGTAAACCGCCCGGCCGGTGGCTTTGACCGGGGCATCCACACGCGGCGCCCGGCTGTTGATCACGCTGTATTGGCTCATAGGTTATTCCTTCCTTATCAATGGATCTTGGCTTAGATGCCGGTCGGCCTTCAGCCGTCCGCCTTCACGGAGGCGATGGCCTCCACGATCTTCTGATAGCCGGTGCAGCGGCAGAGGTTGCCGCTGATGGCCTCCCGGATCTCTTTTTCCGTAGGCGCGGGATTTTTATCCAACAGGGCCTTGCTGGTGAGGAGCATACCCGGACTGCAGAATCCGCATTGGATGGCGCCGAGGTCCACAAAGGCCTGCTGCAGGGGATGCAGTTTTTCCCCATCGGCCAACCCTTCAATCGTGGTGATTTCCTGCCCGTCGGCTTCGACCGCCAGGACCAGACAGGAATTGACCGGCAGCCCGTTCAGCAAAACCGTACAGGAGCCGCAATCTCCCACAGCGCACCCCTGCTTGGTGCCGGTAAGGCGCAGATTCTCTCGTAATACCTGGGTCAGGGTCCGATTCACCGGAATGACCAGATCGTATTCCTGGCCGTTGACTATTAAACTGATGGTCATTTTCTTCATAAGCGCTCTCCTAAGCCCTTTTCATGAGCTGTTGATAGGCGGACATGAGGGTCCGGGCGGTTAGAATCTCGATCAGGGCCCGGCGGTAATCGGCCGATCCGCGATGGTCGTCAATGGGCTTGCCATCGCGGGCAGCCGCCTGGGCGGCTTCCAGGAATAGGGCCTCCCCCTCTCCCTGAGGCTTTCCGCCTTTAAGGATCTTTTCCGCCGATCGGGCCCGCAGCGGAGTGGGCCCCACGGCCCCCAGGGCAATCCGCGCCTGCCGGATGGATCCCTCCGGACCCAATTCGAGAAAGGCGGCCACATTGACCAGGGAAATTTCCAGGGCCTTGCGGGCCCCCATTTTCAAGTAGGCGCTGCCACAGGGACCTTCACAGGAGGGGATATAGATTTGGGATAGAATTTCTTTGGGTTTGATGGAGGTTTTCCCCGGACCTTTAAAAAACTTCTCCACCTCCAGTTCCCTTTCCCCGTCTTTGTTTTTGAAAATCAATTGCGCGCCTAAAACCATTAAAGGCGGGGCGAGGTCCGAGGCCGGCCGGGCGGTAACGATATTCCCGCCAATGGTGGCCCGGTTGCGAATCAGGGGAGATCCCAACCGTCCGGCCCCCTGGGCCAGGACGGTTAATTGTTCTTGAACCAGTCCCGATTCCGCCAGAACGGTGGCGGTGACCAACGGACCGATGGAGATTCCCTTCCCTTTCTTGGGAATAATCTCGTTGAGGCCCTTGATCCTATTCAGGCTTACCACCTGCTGGGGGGTCAGCACTTTTTTCTTCAGGTTGACCAGGAGATCGGTCCCTCCGGCCAGGAGCTTGGCCTTGGCCCCGAATTCCTCCAACATGGCGCAGGCCTCCCGTAGGCTTTGGGGGGCCTGGTAGTCAAATTTGGGCAGTAACATCAGTTCCTCCTATTTAGTATAGTTGCGAGTTTCGAGATCCTTCACGGAGTTTATCCCGCCTGCGGCGGGACTCAGGATGACCAGTCAGCGCGATTAATCCGGCCAATGGCTTAAATCCAACTCAATGGGCAATTCGGCGGCCCAGACCTTCAAGAGCAGGGCATTGGCTTTGGCCTGGGAGATCCGCAACGCCTGGATTTCTCCGGGGTCAACCCGTCCCGCCAGAGGAAAAACCAGGCAACCGAAATAATGCCAGTGTTTATACCCCCCAAAGGGCGTGCCGTCAAGAGGACGATTACCGGCCTTGATCCCCCGGGCGATCTGCAGGTCTACCGGCACCACCACATGGTATTGCCGCCCGTCCGGAGAAATCCCGAGATACCCTTCATTGCCGCACTGATCATCCAGGGTGGCCCGGAGGATGTCATTAAAGTCGATGGTCAGGGGCATAATAATTTGTTGCTGGTTACAGGTTGCTGGTCATAACCAAGCCATCAGTCGTTATTGGCCTTATGCCCGTATCCAGCTTCACGACTCCCCATCCGGTATCGTAGTTTCCTTGATCCCTTACAGATTTCTTGCCTTTACCAGTAACCGACAACTTGCAACCGGCAACCGTCTTTCATCCCCCAAAGGCCGGATGAATGAGTTCCAGCACGTCGCCCTCGCTAAGGACCGTGGTCTCATAATCCTTCTGATGAATAAACCGGTGGTTCAACTCCACCATCATGTGGATCTCAAATTCCTGGTTGCTGATGATGACCGAGGAGACCGTGCTGTTCTCCGGCAGCTCCTCCTGAAATCCGTTTAAAATGATCCGCATTACCCAACCCGAAAAATTCGAAAAAGACTTTTTGCCGCAGACAAAGGCGAAATCGCCCGGCCTAAAAATAACCTGTAGTTGTCCGCGTGTGTCTGCGGCTAACCCTCTTGATCCGCCGAACCTGTTTTAGCCAATAACTCCTGAACCAGCCTCCTGGCCGTGGGGGTCCGAAACCAGGTCTTGGATCCTTCCAAAAGAAACCGGCGGCCCTCCCGCAAATAGTTCTCGCCGAACATCTTGCGGTAGCGCTTCAGGCTCTCTTCACCGAAGCGGTCCAGGCGATCCGCCTCCATCACCAGGACGGCTTCCGGTTCCGGCAGGTTTTGGATAACCTCCGGCAGATCATGAACGGCGATTATTTTGAGAACCAATTCTTTTTTGTCTTTGGGAAAATCAAAGGGTCCCAGAATTTCTTTGGCCAAGATGGCGCTCTGGACCATGTGCTCCCTTAAGCTGAGGGTCTCCTTTTTTTTCTCCGGAGGGGCCTGCACAAAATCATCAAAGGGGACCCGGCTCCAACCGATGTCGTGGAGCACCAGGGCGGTAATGACGACTTCCGGATCTCCTTTTTCCTCCTTCAATAAAGCCCTGCCGAATTCGATGGCCCTGAGGGTATGGTCCCAGTCATCCGGCCGCCCCTTTTGCAGGTAAGGCCGCGCTTTTTCCTTAAGGCGACTTTCCCAGACCGCTAAAGGGCCCGCTGATCTTTCACCCGGCAAGCTTTCCACTTCCCTTATCCCTAAATTTCGAAAAGGGACTCCCGGTAATTTCCCAAAAAGTCCGCAGCACTTCTTCGGCAAATCGCGGATCGTTAATATGGGCCGGGACCTCCTTAAGCTTGATCCCCGGAGGGGCGCTTTGTTGAATGGCCTCGATGAACACCCGGTCGACGGACAGGTCGAAAAAAGATTTTCCCGGGCTGTCAAAGACCGAAAATCCTTTGGAGGGAAGCAGGATCGCCGTGGGGCCGGCGGCCAACCTTAATTTATCCGCCACCACCCTGGCCAATCGTTTCATCTCCTGGGCATTGGTGCGAACCACGCAAATGGCCGCGTTATGCACATGGATCGGACGGTTTTTATACCGAGGCGGGAGGGTTTCCGGAGGTCCGGTGACGATAAAATCGATGTTGCCCGGGATGAGGATCGTCGGCAGCCCTTTGATTAAAGCCCCTTCCAGACGGTGGGCCCCGGCATCATAGGATCCTTTGAAAAGATGGTCCACCACTTCATGAAGCGAGACCTCGATGACGGCCTGCGGTTCCCCCTCCGCCACCAACTCCTCCAGGGCCTGTCCCCCGGAGCCCACGGTGTGAAACACCGCCAATTCCCAGCCCGACTTTTCCAGGTCCGTCCTGAAATGACGGATACAGGCTTCGGTAGTCCCCAGGGTGCTTACGGCCACCAAGGGAGCCGCAATGCTTTTCCGGTCATGATAGGCAAATCGCACCATGCCGGCTATGGCCCCCGCGGCTCGGGACAACACCTGCCGGGTCATGCGGTTGAGCCCCACTAAATCCACCACCGAATGGTACATGAGGATATCTTTACTCCCCACGAACGGCCGGGTATCCCGGGAAGCCATGGTGGAAACCATGAGTTTGGGAAACCCGAAAGGCAGGGCCCGCATGACGCTGGTGCCGAGGGTGGTCCCCATAGATCCCCCCAGGCCGAGCAGACCGTCGATTTCCTCCTGATCGTGGAGGTCCCGGACCACCTTGACGGCCCCCTGCACCATAATCCCCATGGCCTTGCCTTCATGCCCCAGGCGGCGCAGAGCGGCCAGGGAACTCCCGGCTTTGCGGGCCAGGGTACTGGCCGGGATATCCGCCGGGGTGGTCGCGCCCCCCAGGATACCCCCGTCAATCACCAGGACATTCACCCCGGCATCCCCCAGCCGTTCTCTCAGGAAAGCGACCTCAGTTCCTTTGGTATCCAGGGTGGCCAGGATGGCTACGGTGGGCTTGGCCTCTGTTTTTTTCATGGTGTCCTTCCTAATATAACTTCGCAAGAAGTCTAAAGGTGATGGACTTCCGACGAGGCCATCACCCCCGCCCAGCGTTTAAAATCCGGAACTTCGATATCGAAGAGGTCCAAAATTTTTCCGATGCTGTGCCGGATAATATCTTCCAGGTCTTTGGGCCGATGGTAAAAAGCCGGCACGGGCGGAAAGAGGATCGCCCCCATATCGGTCAACCGCAGCATTAATTCCAGGTGCCCCCGGTGCAGGGGCGTCTCCCGCACCGCCACCACCAGCTTGCGCCGCTCCTTCAAGGTCACATCCGCCGCTCGAATCAGGATGTTTACGTTAAAGGAGTTGGCCAGGGCCGAAAGGGTTTTAATGGAACAGGGCAGGATGACCATGCCTCTCGTCCCTTTAAAAGAACCGCTGGAAACCGGGGCGGCAATATCGTCGAGATCGTAGCAGACCGTGGCCAATCCCTTCACCTGATCGACGGTATAATCGGTCTCCAGTTCAATGGTGCGTTCGGCCGCCCGGCTGAGGATCAAGTGGGTGGCAATATTTATTTTTCGGAGTATCTCCAACAGCCGGATGCCGTATATGGCCCCCGAGGCCCCGGAGATGCCGATGATCAGTCCCTGGTTGGGCATCGATTATTTATCCTTCATCTTTAACTCCCTCTCCCCTGATTTTAGGGGAGAGGGCTGGGGTGAGGGGTTATTCAAATGGGATAATATCACATTTAGAACAGCTTCCCCTTCCTGCAATACCTCATTATTCCAAAATCGTATAACTTGATATCCTTTTTCTTTCAAAAATTTCGATCGCTGGTCATCCTGCTCAACCTGAAGGGCACGCTGCCCTCCGTCCAGCTCGATTATCAACTTTTTTTCAACACAAACAAAATCGACAACATATTTACCAATCCAATACTGACGTCTAAATTTCCATCCTCCCAGTTCCCGGTTCCTGAGGTTTCTCCACAGCCAATTTTCGGCATCGGTCTGATTTTTTCTGAGGGTGCGGGCAAACTCTTTTGTGCTCATTTCTTAGCACCCCTCACCCTGACCCTCTCCCCTCAAGGGGAGAGGGAATAAATAAATCAATCTTCAGTTGTAATAACACGTTCCTTATCTTGATTTCATTTTTTACTCCCTCTCCCCCACTTCGGGGGAGAGGGTTGGGGTGAGGGGGCCCCGGCCTTTTCAATGATCTTCCGGGTCAACCGCTCGGTTAATTGAACAATACGCTGGATCTCCTCCGCTTTCAGATTGTCCCAGTGAATCCCGACGGTAACCACCACATTCCGCTTGAGCGCGGCGGCCAGGGTTTCTGAGATCATTTTAGACGTTACATCCTCCTTGTGCCCCAGCAGGGTCAGCACCGACGAGGTGGCGCTGGTCTTTTTCTTATCCCGCAAGCTGGGACGGGGCACGGCCAGGGCCACGGCCCCGACATGGGGATGAGTCCCCCCCCAGACGGCGACCAGCAAGTCCGGGCCCAAAGGCCTGACCGAGGCCTCCAATTTGAAGCGCCCCTCCTTAATGGAAATAGAAATGGGTTTCATGCTGTGATCTGAGAATTTATCTCTAACATTTTTACTAATTGAGTTCTGTGGTAAGGCCAAGAATTCAGAAGTCAGTAGTCAGAATCCAGAATAAAACGGTTTTTCTTTATTGGAATTAGTTCCCCTTCTGAATTCTGGCTCCTGTATTCTGAATTCAGAAATTTCAAATATCTTTGGTTAGGAGTCTAATCATGGCCTCCACCGCAGCCCGGGCAAAGTCCGGGTCATTCAAATAGGCCTCAATGGTCTGAATAGTAATTTCGGGTTTGCATTGCCGTCGGAGGGTTTCGGTAAAAACCCGATCTTCTTCCGGGTCATAGGCGGCGCTGCCGGGGGCATCCGCCGTGGACCAGCCCCGGGTGGGAATCAGCAAGATCACCGGCCCCCGAGCCTGATTCAGTTTTCCGGCCATCACTTCGGCCACCTGCTTTAATTCATCCGTACTCAGACGAAGCCAAGTGCGGTCCTTGTCCAGATCGTATTTGCGCCGCTGGGCGTAATCGGGCTTGTAATTTTTTCGGCTGGGGCTCATGAAGTTCACGCCGCTGGGGGCGATGACCTGAGGGATTCCCACTCTACCGGCCGCCTCCAGCCGCTTCGGCCCGGCGGCGCGCATGCCGCCCAGGAGTTGTTCACCCACTCCGCCGGGGGCCAGATCCACCACGCCGTCAAAAAAGCCTTCGGCCAGCATCTCTTCCATGGCCCGGTCGCAGACGCCGGCGGCGTGAAACCCGATGACCTGAAAACCGGCCTGGGTGAGGCCGTCCTGCACCCTGTGGGCGCAGGGATCGCAAGGACCGAACATGGACAGGGCGATCTGCTTCTGGGCCGAACCTTTGGCCGCCTCCGTGGAGAAACGGGGTTCCTGGGCCATGGCCCAGACCGCCCGGCTGGCCCGGTTAAGCACATTCTTCAAGTGGGGGCTCAGCCCGGAGAGCTCAATGACCGTGTGAAAGAGCATGATGTCGCCGGTCCCGATGTAGCGGGTGGAGAGCCCGGGCAGAGCGGCGCTGGAAGAAACCATGACTTTAGGAACTCCAAAAGGCAAGGCGCGCATAATGTTCGTGCCGATCATGGAGAGGGTGGCCCCGCCCAGACCGATGACACCGACTAACCGGCCTTCCTCCAGCAGTTTCCGGGCGATCTTGACCGCCCCCTGGGTCATGTCCCTGGTAATGGCGGTCCGATCCCGGGAGGCGCGGACCGCTTCAATCGTAGTGCCTCCCTGCAAAGCCACTTCGTCCGGCAGGATATCCCCCTGCGCCCCGGCCGCCGCCCCCATGGACAGATCCATGGTCAGTGCCCGGCCGCCCAAAGCCCGGATTTGATCCCGCAAATAAAGGGTTTCCTGCGCCTTGGTATCCATTGTTGAAATGATCAGAATAACCGAGTCCATAGAATTCATCATAAGCTCTTACGTTTCCTGTTGACGATGACCCCAGGATCGAGGAACGAGGATAAAGGTTAATAAATCCTTTTTCCTCGTTCCTTTTTCCTCGTTTTTTCTGCTTTTTTTCTTGACGCTGCGCGTCTTTCTATTTCCCCGCCTTGACCCATTCCTC
>Ga0315292_10000306_pt1 | contig 21968 bp, 23 predicted proteins | sample YL17G13_0_MG_FD_204029 | JGI IMG/M metagenome (GOLD analysis project Ga0315292, IMG submission 204029) | Sediment microbial communities from Yellowstone Lake, YNP, Wyoming, USA - YL17G13_0 | ecosystem: Environmental > Aquatic > Freshwater > Lake > Sediment | place: USA: Wyoming | collected... | reverse complement strand
ATCGTGATGGCATCCCAACCCGTCTCGGCATACAGGGCCTCGGCCGCGTCGACGATCTCGGTGCGACGGCGGTCCTTTTCTTCCTGGCGGCGTTCGGTGAGGTACGACATGGCTGACATCGTGATTTGATATTGACACGGTGTCAATACATGGACAAGAGTTTAGCAGGCCGATCGACAAGGGCAATCGAGGGCATCGTCAGGTTCTGTTGGTTCTGCCGGCTGGTGGTCCGACAATGGCCACCGTTCCAACCGATCCGTGCGAAGAATCGCCCCCGTACAAGGAGTTGCCATGCATCCGACCCGCAATGACCTGTCCACCAAGACCCGTACCAAGGTCGTCGAGGTCCTGAACGCCCGCCTGGCGGATGCGATCGACCTGCAGCTGCAGGCCAAGCAGGCGCACTGGAACGTGAAGGGGCCGCAGTTCATCGCCCTGCACGAGCTGTTCGACAAGGTCTCGGCCGACCTCGGTGGCCACGTCGACGACATGGCCGAGCGCATCACCGCGTTGGGTGGAACTGCCGAGGGCACGATTCAGGCGGTGGTTGGCCGGTCCAGGTTGCCGGCGTACCCGCTCGGCGTGACCGAAGGCCGCGCCCACCTCGAGGCGCTGGCTGGCGCGCTGGCCCGTTTCGGCAAGAGCGTGCGCAAGGCCATCGACGAGACGGGCAAAGCCGGCGATGCCGACACCAGCGACCTGTTCACGGGCATTTCGCGCAGTGCCGACAAGAGCCTCTGGCTGATCGAGGCGCACCTGCAGGCAGAGCGTTAGCCCATCAGCAGCCGGCTCTCGGCCTGCTGCACGTCCTCGGGCCGTCCCCACAGCACCAGCACGTCCCCGATCTTGAGCCGGGTTTCGGGGTCGGGGTCGCGACCGGTGATCCCTTCGCGCCGGATCGCGCTCACCGTGACCCGGCCGCGTTCCAGCCCCAGGTCGCGGATGGTCTGGCCCACCCCGCGCGCTCCCGGCGGCAGCACGACCGTGTAGAGCTGCTGTCGGTCCTGCCGATCGTCGTCGGGATCGAGCGGCGCGCGGTGCTCGCGGCGGCGGAACACGCTGCGCAGGATCGCGTAGCGCTCGTGCCGGATCTGCTCGGTCGTTTCGAGCACTTCCGTCGGTGGCACGCGCAGGAACAGCAATACGTGCGACACGAGCGCGAGGCTCGTCTCGAAGATGCCGGGCACCACCTCGGTCGCGCCGGCCGCCTGCAGCGGTTCGAGGAACTTGTCGTCCGCGGTGCGCACGAGCACGGGCACGTCCATGCGCAGCCGCCGCACGGCACGCACGATGCGGACCGCCGTCGCCGGCTCGTCGAACGAAATGACGACGACGGAAGCATGCTCGAGCCCGAGTGCGCGCAGCACCTCCGGATGAGTCGCATCGCCGTACACCACGGGGTCACCCGCCATGCGTGCATCGCGGACCCGGAACGGGTCGAAATCGAGCGCAATGAATTCAAAGCCGCGCCGCTCGAGCACGCGGGCGAGGTTCTGCCCGACGCGGCCGAAGCCGCAGATCATCACGTGTTCGCGCTGCGCAATCTCGCGCGACGCGGCGGTCTCGAGCGCGATGTCCGACGGCTGGGCCGGCGGCCGGCGCAGGATCTTGTCGGCGATCCGGCCGTTGTAGCGCACGAGTAGTGGCCCGAGCAGCATGCTCAGCGCGACCGCCGTCAGCAGCGCCTGCACGATCCTGTGATCGACGGCATCACCGCGCAGCAGCAGCGTCAGCAGGGCAAACCCGAACTCACCGCCCATGCTCACTGCGATGGCGGTGCGCAAGGCCTTGCGCTTGTTGGGCACGAACCACCGCACGACCAGCGCGACGATGACCGTCTTGATGAACAGGAGCGCCGCGATGAGCAGGAGCACCAGCGGCAGTTGCGTGAGCAGCAGGCGCAGGTCCAGCAGCATGCCGACGGAAACGAAGAACAGGCCGAGCAGGATGTCCTGGAACGGCTTGATCACCGCCTCGGTCTGGTGCTTGAACTCGGTCTCGGCGAGCAGCATGCCGGCGAGGAACCCGCCGAGCGCCATCGAGAGTCCCATCCGGTCCGTGGCCCAGGCGGCCAGCAACGACACGAACAGGACCGTCAACGTAAAGATCTCGGTGCTGCGGTGATGCGCGATCTCGCGGAAGAGCGGACGCAGCAGCCAGCGCCCCACGACGAGCACGACGACCAGCGCGATCAGGCCGCGTCCCGCCATGCTGAGCAGCCACAGTGGTCCGGGGACCTCGCCGGTCACGCTGAGCGCGGTGGCCAGCGCCAGCAGCGGCGCGAAGGCCAGGTCCTGGAACAGCAGGATGCCCAGCGCAAGCCGCGCGTGCGTGCGCGTGAGTTCCATCTGGTCGCCGAGTTGCCGCAACACGATCGCGGTGGACGACATGGCGAGCGCGCCGCCGATGACAATGGCAGCGCCGGCATGGACACCGAACGCGAACGCCATGCCGCCGAAGCCCAGGCCGCACAGCAGCATCTGCAGGCCACCGATGCCGAGCACCTCGGATTTCATCGCGATCATGCGACCCAGCGAGAATTCCAGGCCCAGCGTGAACACCAGGAACACGACGCCGATCTCGGCGAGCACCTGCACCGAAGCGACGCTCGGTACGAGGCCGAGCGCATGCGGACCGAGCACCATGCCCACCAGCAGGTAGCCGAGGATCGGCGGCAGCTTGAAACGGCGCACCAGGCTCAACACGAGCAGCGAGCCCGCGAGCAGGATCAGGATCTGGCTGAGGAAGTCGTGCGCCATCGGGCCTCACGCGGCGGATGCACCGATGCTAGCATTCCAGCGAGGCATTCCCGCCCGTGGAGATCCCCCTGCAGCCCTGACCGGTCGCGTGCGCCGGGACAGCCGCCATCATGCCGAATTTTCCCGCATTCCAGGCCCGCGTGGATTCCGCCGAGGGGCGACTGACGCTCGCCGGCGACTGTCGCGCCGCGGATCTCGGCGCGCTCGAGACCGCGTTGCGGGAATGGGCCGGTGCAGGGTCGCGCGACGTCGATCTTTCCGCCGCGGGTCGGCTCGACATCGGACCGGCCTGGATCCTGAAGCGGGCCATGGCCGATGCGCCGGTGGCACCCATGGTCAGCGGCGCGCTGCCCGCGCACTTCCAATACCTCGATGAGCTCCTCGATGGCGCGAGTGTGCGTACCGCAGATATCGCGCCAGTCCCGCAAGAGCCGGCCGGACTGGTCCGGCTCGGTCGCGCGATCGAGGTCCGTGGCCAGAGCTGGTACGAAGCGCTGACGTACGGCGGCCAGCTCATCACCACCGCGGGCTCGGCCTGGCGTTCCTGGAGACACGTCCGCATTCCGTCCGTCGTGCGGCACGCGTACGAGACCGGCTACCAGGCCGTGCCGGTCGTCGCGGTGATCGCCTTCCTCATCAGCGTGATCTCGGCCTACATCAGCGCGCAGCAGCTGCGACCGTACGGTGGTGAGATCTTCACCGTCGACATCGTCGCGCTCGGCGTACTGCGCGAACTCGGCGTGCTGCTCACGGCGATCATGGTCGCGGGTCGCACGGGCAGCGCCTATGCGGCCGAACTCGGCGTGATGAAGCTCAACGACGAAGTCGACGCCCTGGAGTCGATGGGCATCGACCCGTACGAGGTGCTCGTGCTGCCGCGGGTTCTCGGCCTCATCATCGCGCTGCCGCTGCTGACCGTCGTCGCGGACTTCATGGGGCTGTTCGGCGGTGCGATGCTGACGCGCTACCTGATCGACCTGCCGTGGCCGCAGTTCTTCACGCGGCTCGACGAAGCCATCGCACCGACGACGTTCTGGGCCGGCCTCGTGAAGGCGCCGGTGTTCGGCTTGCTCATCGGCCTGACGGGCACGTTGCGCGGACTGCAGGTACGCGAATCGTCGCGCGAGCTCGGCCGGCTGACGACGGTGGCCGTCGTGCAATCGATCTTTCTCGTGATCTTCGCCGACGCGCTGTTCGCGATCCTCTTCCTCGAGATCGACTTCTGATGGCCGCCGCGACGCCTGCAGCGATCATCTCGGTGCGCGACGTGGTCAATCGCTTCGGCAAGCAGACCGTGCACGACGGCGTGTCGTTCGACGTGCATGCGGGCGAGGTCTTCGGCATCGTCGGCGGTTCCGGCAGCGGCAAGTCCGTGCTGCTGAAGACCATGCTCGGGTTGCGCAAGCCCGATGCCGGCGTGGTCGAGCTCGAAGGCCGCGACATCACGCGCATGTCCGACCGCGAACTGCGGCGCGTGAAGCAGCGCTACGGCGTCACCTTCCAGCACGGCGCCCTGTTCTCGTCGCTCACCGTGACGGAGAACGTGATCCTGCCGATGGTCGAGATGCTCGAGCTGGAGGAAGCCACGCTGCAGAGCCTCGCCGAGTTGCGGCTGCGCATGGTCGGCCTGCCGGTCGACGCGGGCGCGAAATTTCCGGCGCAGCTGTCGGGTGGCATGATCAAGCGCGCTGCCCTCGCGCGTGCGCTCGCGCTCGATCCGGTGCTGCTGTTTCTCGACGAACCGACGGCAGGCCTCGATCCGATCGCGGCCACGGCTTTCGACGACCTGGTCCTTTACCTGCGCCGCACGCTCGGCCTCACGGTGGTGATGGTGACCCACGATCTGGACACTCTGGCGCGGACATGTGATCGTGTCGCGGTGCTCGTCGACCGCAAAGTCATCGTGGATACGCTGCCCGGAATCGTCCGGAACGAACATCCGTGGATCCGGGAATATTTTCACGGAGCGCGTGGTCGCGTGATTGCGCCTGATGCAGGGAGCGACCGCCGTGGAGCGTGACGCGAAATACGCCACGCTCGCGTTGTTCGCGCTCGCGTGCGTAGCCGCCGCCGTGGCATTCATCTGGTGGTATTCAGGGCGCGGCGACCAGCGCGATTACCAGACCTACGAAATCTACTTCCAGGGCACCGTGAGCGGACTCTCCAAGGGCAGCCCCGTGCGCTACCTGGGCGTCGACGTCGGCCGCGTGACGTACCTCGGGGTGGACAAGGCCGAACCGGGCCAGGTGAAGGTCATCGCCGACATCGATTCCAGCGCGCCGATTTCGGGCGGCACCCTGGCGAAACTCGGCCTGTTGGGCCTGACCGGCCTGCTCTACATCGACCTGCAGCAGGATCCGGACACCTCCCGCACGAAAGCCCTGCAGCAGGGCGCGCAATACCCGGTCATCCCGTCGCGCAAGAGCAGCATCGAAGCCTCCGTCGACCGTTTCCCGGAGATCCTCGGGCAGGCGACGGCAGTGCTGACGCGCATCGAGCGCGTCCTGTCGGACGAGAATGTGCGCTCGGTCAGCCAGACGCTCGCACACATCGAGAAGGCCTCCGGCGACCTGCCGGCGACGATGGCCGAAGCGCGCGCGCTGGCGACCGAGCTGCGCGGAATTTCGAGCGCGACGCTCGAGCTGACGAACCGCCTCAACCAGACTTTGGGCAAGGCGCAGCCGGACCTCGAAGCGACGCTCGCCAACACACGCATTGCCTCCGACAAGCTGGCACGCACGGCCGATGGCCTGGATCGGCTGCTGAACCAGAACGAAGGCGGGCTCGGCAAGACGGCCGGGGCCAGCGTCGCCGAACTGCAGCAACTCATGATCGACGCTCGCAGCGCCAGCAACGAAATCCGCGAGCTCGCGCGCACGTTGCGCGAGCGGCCGTCGAGTGTACTGTTCGAGCCGAAGGCGGCCGGCGTGGAGATTCCGCGATGATGACAAGAACGGCCAGGGCCAGCGTGCGGCCGGCGCCATGGATGGTCTGCGCGTCCTCGGTCGCGCTGCTGCTGGCAGGGTGCGCAGGAAGTCTGCTGAAGTCTGCTGCCGAGGCGCCCGATACATTCCGTCTCAGCGCCGCGGCGACGGGTGCAGCCACGGCCAGCACGACGCAACCCACCTCGGCGCTTGCCATCGCAGTCGCTCGTCCGCGCGCTGCCGCTGCGATCGACACGGATCGCATCGCCGTGCATTCGGCGGGCAACCGGTTCGACTACTACTCCGCTGCACGCTGGGCGGAATCCGCGCCACAGATGCTGCAGGACAATCTCGTCAGCGCGCTGACAGCGACGGCCCAGTTCGGTGGCGGTGTGATGACCGCCCCGGCTCGCGTGCCGACGGAACTGCTGCTCGACGTGGAGCTGCGACGATTCGAAGCCGTCACGGCTGGCGCTGACGCAGCGTCCCCGGGCGCGGCTCCAGTGATCCACATGCAGGTGCAGGCGAGCCTGTTCGATTTGCGACGTGCGGCCCGCATCACGAGCTTCGTCAGCGAAGCGACCGTGCCCGCAGCCGAAAATCGCTTGAGTGCGGTCGTCGCGGCGTTCGACCTTGCCAATGCGCAGGTCGTGAGCGATATCGCCGCGCGTGTGCAGGCCGCAGCGGCGGCTTTGCCGGTCAGTCCGTAGTTACGGGCACTGCCTGCCGTCGCAACTTGCGCGGGCAGCTGCAATCACTGAAGCAGTCACCTGTCCGGGTCAGCGCGGCAGGATGTCGAGCCTCTGCTCGAGTTCCGCGCGAGCGCCGATGATCAGGCAGCCTGCCGGCAGTGCGGCTTCGTCGACGCCCAGTGCGCCCTGGCCACCGATCCACACGGGCACGTCGGGTCCTAGCGCTGCGCGGATGACCTCGAGTTGCGCGGCGAGGGCGGGAACGCTTTCGAGCAGGACCACGCTGATCGCGACCAGCGCCGCACCGACTTCGCTCGAGTAGCGCGCGATCTCCGCGGCGGGCAGGTCGGTCCCGAGGTAGTGCACCTTGAACCCATGGCTGGCGCAGATCATCGCCGACATCAGCAGCCCGAGTTCGTGGCGTTCGCCGGGCAACGTCGCGAACACGATCGACTGCCGGCGGGCCGTTCGGTCGTACGTGTCGACGATCAGGCCGATGTGCTTGCGCACGCTGGTCGACACCATGCGCTCCTGCGCGATCGAGAACTGGCCCGAATGCCAGCGGGCGCCGACTTCACGCAGCAAGGGCTCGAGCACTTCGTCGATCAATCGCGCGGGTGAGAGCAGCGAGATGGCCAGGGTCAACGCCTGCTCGCACGACGCCGAGGAGTAGCGCTCGGCTGCCTCGAGGGCACGTTGGACAAAAGCGGAGGGTGCGTGGACTGGCGGTGCGCACGCCCCTGGCTCATGCAGCAGCGCGAGGAGGCCCGGCTCGTCCAGCTGCACCAGTCGACCGATGGGATGGCCGTGCTCCGTCGCTTCTCGCAGCCGCCGCAGCCGCAGGACGTCTTCCGGCCGGTACACGCGCCGGCCCAGGTCGTCGCGCTCCGGCACGACCACGCGGTAGCGTCGTTCCCATGCGCGGAGTGTCTCGACGGTGAGGCCCGTAGCCTGCGAAACGGCCTTGATCGAATACATGCTTGCTGGCTACGGCGGTGACTGGCTGGTGACTGGTCCGAAAACGCTTGGGTTTCCGACGGGTGAAGCGAGCTGGTACACCGACCATTCTCGGGCACGGCGCATTTGGATTCACGTGGCGGATGCCTCGCGCGAGGACTCCCTCAGGCCGGCATCTGCAGGGTCGGGTGTTGCCCGGTCGCCTGCCGCAGCAGCAATTCCAGGAACGCTTCGCTGGTGATGGCATCGCCGAACAGCCGGCCCTGGCCCAGCTGGCAGCCGCTGTGGAGCAGGAAGTACCGCTGTTCCTCGGTCTCGATGCCTTCCGCGATGACCTGCAGGCCCATGCTGCGACCCATCTCGATGATCGTGCGCACGATGGTGGCGTCGTCGGGGTCGGTCGCGGCGTTGGTGACGAACGAACGGTCGATCTTGAGCGTGCTGATCGGGAACTGCTGCAGGGCGCTGAGGCTGGAATACCCCGTGCCGAAATCGTCGATCGACAGGTGCACGCCCATCGCGCGCAATTCGTCCAGCAACGGCAGCGTGCGTTCCGCATCGAGCATGAGGGTCGTCTCGGTGATCTCGAGCTCCACGCAGGATGCCGGCACGTTGTACCGTTCGAAGACCGAGCGGCAACGTGGAATGAAGCTCGCCTGGCCCAGTTCCTTCAACGACAGGTTGATTGCGACGCGACCCGGGTCGCTCACCCGCTGCTGCCAGCCGGAATAGTCGATGCACACCTGGTTCAGCACCCAGGCGCCTATGTCGAGGATCAGCCGCGACTCCTCGGCCAGAGGGATGAACTGCGAGGGTGCGATCTCACCGTGTCCCGGCAGGCGCCAGCGCAGCAGGGCCTCGGAGCCGATCACTTCGCCGCTCGCCAGGTCCACCTTCGGCTGGTAGCGCAGCACGAACTCGTCGCGCTCGAGCGCGCGGCGCAACTTGCTCTTGAGCAGCAGGCGCTCGACGGCGGCCGCATTCATTTCGGGCACGTAGAACACTTGGCAGTTCCGACCCTGCCGCTTGGCGTGGTACATCGCCGCGTCCGCATTGCGGATCAGGTCGATGACGTTGTCGGCGTGCTCGGGCACCAGCGCCACACCGACGCTCGCCGTGACGTCGATTTCCTGGCCCGGCAGGTGCAGCGGCTTCGCGATTTCCTCGAGCACGAGCCGCGCGAGATCGCGGCCCTGGTCGTGGCCGGCCTGCTCGCCCTCGATCCCCTCGGCGAACACGGCAAACTCGTCGCCCGCCAGTCGACCGGCCACCGACTCCCGCGGCAGCACGCGAGCCAGCCGTTCGCTGATGGTCTCGAGCACGCGGTCACCCGTTTCGTGCCCGAACGTGTCGTTGATTTCCTTGAAGTTGTCGATGTCGATGTACAGCAGCACGAGGCCGCGACCGGCCCGCGTGTTGCGCGTGATCGCCTGGTGCAGCAGGTGCTGGAACTGCATGCGGTTCGGCATTTTCGTCAGCGTGTCGAACCGCGCGAGGTAGCGGATCCGCCGTTCGGCGCGTTTACGGTCCGTGATGTCGCGCAGCACCAGGATCGTGCCGCGATTGCCGCCCTCTGGCTTGTGGCCGAGGGACGAGATGTGCACCGACACCGGAATGGTCTGGCCGCGCTGGCTGCGGATCACCGTTTCACCGGGTTCGGCCTGCAGGCGCTCGAGGTTGAATGCCTGCAGGTGTTCCGGGGCGATCAGGTCGGTGAACGCGACGCCGGTCAGCTCCCGCTCGGACACGCCGAACATGCCGGCCGCAGCCGAGTTGGCAGTTCGCACCTTGCCGTCCGTCGTCATGACGAGCACGGCGTCGCTGATGCCGTTCAGCACGTCACCGAGGTAATCGCGCGAGATCGTCGTCGTCGTGAGCGTCTGCCGCATCTGCTCGATCGAACGTTCCAGCGCGGCGACTTCGGCGACGCCACTGACCGCCACGGGGTCGGCGTAACTGCCGCGCCCGATCGACCGCGCGTTGTCCATCAGCGATATGAGCGCACGGTCGATGCGGACCAGGAGCAGCAGGACGACCAGGCCCGCCATCAGGGTCAGCAGCGTGCCGGCGACCACGATGTTCACCGTTCGCTCGTCGTACGACTTGTCGACGACGACCCGCAACCGCTCGTCTGCGGCAGCCAGGCGGGGATCCAGCGCCGAGACCGAGTCCAGCTGCATGGCGACGGCGCGGAGTTCATTGCGCTCGGCGGTTTCGGAGTAATGGGTGACCATGGCAACGGCCGTGGTCAGCAGCGCGCCCACCGTCAGCACGGCAAAAACATAGCGCAGCTTGAGTCCCGGTCCGACCATCGGCGTTGAGCTCTCCGGGCGTTTTCGCGGCCCTTTGGATCTCTTTATTTTCTGTGCGGTTCGACCGCCCGCGCGGCATCATAGCCGACCTCGATCCTGGGAACACCGACCGCATGAACGCGCTGGAACTGACGGGTCGTGCGCGCACCCACGTCATCGAACTGGACGCACCGCGCTGCACGCTGCATTACGAGGCCGTGGCCGCATTCCTCGGCATGCGCGACGCCGCGCGCGCCGAGGGCATCGACCTGCAGGCGATCTCGAGCTTTCGGGATTTTGACCGCCAGCTGGTGCTCTGGAACCGCAAATGGCGGGGCGAACGACCGCTGCACGATCGCAGCGGCGCGCTGCTCGACCACGCGCAGCTCACCGAGCCGCAGCGGGTGGACGCGATCCTGGCGTGGTCCGCGATTCCGGGCGGCAGCCGGCACCATTGGGGGTCGGACATCGACGTCATCGACGCCGCAGCGATGCCGACGGGCTACCAGGTGGAGCTGGTGCCAGCGGAATACGTGCCCGGCGGCGTGTTCGGCCGGCTGACGGGCTGGCTCGACCGCAACATGGGTCGTTTCGGTTTCTTCCGGCCCTATGGCTCGGACCGTGGCGGTGCCGGCATCGAGCCCTGGCACCTGAGCTACGCGCCAGTGGCGCGCGAGGCCGTCGAGGCGTTGTCGCTTTCCGTCCTGCGCGCGGCGATCGTCGGCGGCGACATGCTCGGCAAGGACTACGTCCTCGACCGGCTGCCGGAGATCTACACCCGCTTCATCCTGGCGGTCGACCCGCCTTTCTTGCCTGAGCGTCCCGGAACGACTGCACTCGCTTGAGGAACCAGAGCGGGAACCAGCGCTTGAGCCGCCACGCCCAGCGATATTCCGGCGGCCACACGACGTAAAGCTGGCCCCCGGCTGCCGCGCCGAGCAGCGCCAGCGCGGCTTCGTCGGGGTCGTGACCCGAGTTGTCCATGATCCGGTGCGCGAGCCGGTTCTCTTCCGGCGGCGCCCGCATGTGGTCGAGCAGGTGGGTCCGGAAGAAGCCCGGCATCGCGCACGAGACCTGCAACCCCGTGCCTGCAAGCTCGCTTGCCAGCGTCTCGCTCAGGGCAATGACGCCGGCCTTGGTCGCGTTGTACGCCGACATCTGCGGCGCCGCCGCGAAGCCCGCGGAACTCGCGATGTTGAAGATCAGGCCACTGCCCTGGCGTTTCATCACCGGCAGGGCCGTGCGGCAGCCCCAGACGACCCCGAGCAGGTTGATGCCGACGATCCAGTTCCAGTCATCGACCGGGATGGCATCGGCCGCACCGGCTACGGCCACGCCAGCGTTGTTCACGATCACGTCCAGGCCCTGGTTGGCTTCGGCAAACCCGGTGACGGCAGTTGCGACGACTGCGTGCGAGGCGACGTCGCCGGGGTAGGCGGTGACACCTGCTGCACCCGCAGTGCGCAATTGACCGACGGCGCGCTCCAGGCCATCCACGTCGACGTCGAGCACGCCGAGTGTCCAGCCATCACGGGCCAGCAGTTGGGCCATCGACAGCCCCAAGCCGCTTGCGGCGCCGGTGATGAAGGCGCGCTTTGACGGATAGCGCCGGGACAGTAAGGTAGCGGGTGAAGTGTTTGCCATCCCGCCATGCTAGCGGGGAGGACGGCACGGCGAAACGGTCGTTTACCGCAATGCCGATGCCGCCGCAGGGAGCGAAGATTGCGCAAGGTTCACACGGCAGAGTCGATCATCGAGATTGCGCACCTGCGCAACGTGCTCGAGCAGGCCGGTATCGCGTGCTACGTGCGCAACGAGCGGCTGGGCGGTGCGGTGGGCGAGATTCCGTTCGTGGAGTGCTGGCCGGAGCTCTGGGTCCTGCGCAACGGCGATGCGCTGAATGCGCGGGGCTTGATCGATACCGCGCGTGCCGACGTCGAGCCGTCGCAGGACTGGATCTGCCGCAGTTGCGGCGAGCGTGTGGAAGGACAATTCGACGCGTGCTGGCGGTGCTCGACGCCGGACGAGATTGTCGGAGCGACTGCAGGAACCGACCGCTGATGCCAGGCCCCACGTCACTGACCATCGCCAGCCGCTTTCAGGGACCGCCCGACTCCGGCAACGGCGGCTATGTCTGCGGTGCGTTCGCCGTCGCCGCGCAGACGGAACTGCGCATCCGCCTGCTTGCGCCGCCCCCGCTCGACACGCCGCTGACGCTGGACCACAGTGCGGTCGATGGCCTGTGGCGGCTGTGGCACGGCGCGCAGGTGGTGGCGTCCGGTACGCCGGCCGGACCGCTCAGACTCGACGTTCCGCTCGCGCCGCCGTACGTGCAGGCGGTCTGGGCTTCACAGCACTACGTGGGTTTCCGCGAGCACTCGTTTCCCGATTGCTTCGTGTGCGGCCCGCACCGACGCCGGGGCGATGGCATGCGCATCTTTCCGGGGCTGCTCGACTCCGGCATGGTCGCAGCGCCTTGGATACCGGCGGACGATCTCGACGGCGGCGACGGCAAGGTCGCCGTCGAGTTTCACTGGGCCGCGCTCGATTGCCCCGGCTATTTCGCTGCGATCGGCGACACGCCCCGCACGATGCTGCTTGGCGAGATGCAGGTGCACGTGGATCGTCGCGTGCACGTCGGGGAGGCCTGCATGGTGCTGGGCTGGTTGATCGCCAGCGAAGGCCGCAAGCACTGGTGCGGCACGGCGATCTTCGATGACGACGGGGAGCTCTGCGCGCGCGCGCTGGCGACCTGGATTGAAGTCGCGCCTGGAAGGTCGGACCTTTCGCTGCCGTAGGCAGTCGATCCGGAGCCTTTCCCCGAGCTTGGAAAGGCAGACACGCGCTCTGGAAAAGGCTCCGGATCGACCGCCTCGCGGCAGCGTGCCACGGTGGTCAGCGGCGGGCGAGCAGCGCCGTCAACAGGCCGGCCGCGGTGAGCAGCACGCCGGGCATCCAGTCCGTGCGGAAAGCCAGCCAGAGGATTCCTGACAGCAACACCGCGGCACCGATGATCGTCTGGTCGCGGCGTCGCGCGCTCTCGCGCATCTCGCGCCGCAGCTCCGCGTACGAGTCGTTGTCGACCCGCAGGCGCAGCGTGCCTTCGGATGCCTTCTGCACGAACTGCTGCAGCAACTGCGGCAGCATCCGGATGGACTCGGACAGATCGGGCAGCTGCCGGCGCAGTTCCTGGGCGATGTTGCGGCCGCTCAGGCGGTCCGCGCCCCATTCCTGCATGATCGGCTGCGCAGTCTTCCACAGGTCGAGCTGCGGGTAGAGCTGCCGGCCGAGGCCTTCGATCTGCAGCAGGGTCTTCTGCAGCAGGATCAGCTGCGGCTGCACACGCATGTCGAAGCGACGCGCGACTTCGAACAGCCGTATCAGCACCTGCGCAAACGAAATCTCGGCCAGCGGCTTGTTGAAGATGGGTTCGCACACCGTGCGGATCCCCGCTTCCAGTTCGTCGATGCGCGTGTCCCTGGGCACCCAGCCTGAATCCACGTGCAGGCGCGCGACGCGATTGTAGTCGCGGTCGAAAAAGGCGAGGAAATTCTCGGCCAGGTAGTGCTGGTCGCGCGCATCGAGCGAGCCCACGATGCCGAAGTCGACTGCGGCGTACACCGGCCGCTGTGGATCTTCGGTCTGAATGAAGATGTTGCCGGGGTGCATGTCGGCGTGGAAGAAATTATGCCGGAACACCTGCGTGAAGAAGATCTCCACGCCGTTTTCGGCCAGCACCTGGATGTTCGTGCCGCGACGGAGGAGTTCGGCCATGTCGCTCACGAGCACGCCGTGGATGCGCTCCATGACCATGACTTCGGGCCGGCAGTAGTCCCAGTACACGTCGGGCACGTACAGGATCGTCGAGCCGGTGAAGTTGCGGCGCAACTGTGCGGCGTTCGCCGCTTCGCGCATGAGGTCGAGCTCGTCGAGGATGGTCTTCTCGTACTCCTGCACGACCTCGTAGGGCCGCAGGCGATAGCCGTCCTTCGAGTAGTCGCGCGCGAGTTGCGCGAGGACGTACATCACCTCGAGGTCGCGCTCGATCTTTGCCCGGATGCCGGGGCGCACGACCTTGACGACCACTTCTTCACCCGACCGCAGTCGCGCGATGTGCACCTGGGCGATCGAAGCGGCGGCGAGCGGCGCCTCGTCGAACTCTGCGAACACTTCGCCCACCGGCTTGCCGTAAGCGCCCTCGATGATCGCCCTGGCTTCCGCACCCGGGAACGGCGGCACGCGGTCCTGCAGCTTTGCGAGCTCGTCGGCAATGTCGACCGGCAGCAGATCGCGTCGCGTGGACAGCGCCTGGCCGAACTTCACCCAGATCGGGCCGAGCTCCTCGAGGGCGAGCCGGATGCGCTCACCGCGTGGACCGCCCTTGCGGCGCTCGAACCACGTGGCAGGCGACAGGTAGAACGCGAATCGCAGCGGACGGAACAGGTGCGTCGCGAGAATGATCTCGTCGAGCCCGTGGCGGACGAGTACGCGCTGGATCTGGAGCAGGCGGGTGGCGACGCGGAAGCGCATGGGGAGGGGAGGGGAGGAAGGTGAGGAAGGACAGGAAGGCCAGGAAGGACTAGGAAGGATCAGGACAGTAATTCACTTCGAGCGTGGAGTGCACCGTGTTACCTCGATCCTTGCCCGGAGCGGGATTCGGCGCGGCTCAGTCGGGCGTCGAGCCGGTCGGTCGCTTCGCGCAGCTGGTCGACCGCTTCGAGGAATTCCTCGACTTCGACGCGTGACGGCACGTCGCGGCCCTCTTCCTGCAGGTACTCGGCCACGTTGGTCGAGAACGAGTCGGCGGCCTTGCGGCCCCAGCCGAAAAAGCCGCGGGCGATGTTCGCCACCTGATGTGCGGCCACGTCGCCCACGACGCGCGACAGCTCTTCCTCGAAATCCGGCTGGGTGTGCTGCAGCAGGTCGCGAAAGCGCTGGGCGACCTCGGCGTCGCCCGCGATGCGGATGGACGAGCCGCGCAGGCGGTCTTCGGCGCCCGGACCGGCCAGGGACAGCAGGGAGATCGGTGAGCCGGACAGCGTCGCGTCGGCCATGCCTGCATCGCGCGTATCGATCGAGATGCGGCCGTCAGCGACGCGGAAGAACAGCGTGAGCGGCGTGCCTTCGAGCACGAGCGAGAGCGCGCGGCCTTCGAGCTGTTGCGCCAGCGCCGAGGCACGTTCCGATTGCGCGACGTTGCGATTCAGCATCGTCGACAGCCGGTGGAAGATGGCAGCGACCGGATTCGCGCTCAATACCGGAACCCCTTGTGCAGGGCGACGATACCGCCTGTCAGGTTGTGGTAGCGGCAGTCCTCGAGGCCGGCTTCGCGCATCATGCCGAGCAGCGTTTCCTGGTCCGGGAAGCGGCGGATGGACTCGGCGAGGTAGCGGTAGCTGTCCGGGTCGCTCGCGATGCGCGCGCCGAGCCAGGGCAGCACGCTGAACGAGTACGCGTCGTACACGGGCTTGAGCCCTGGAAACACCGGCTTCGAGAATTCGAGGATCAGCAGCCGGCCGCCCGGCTTCAGCACGCGACGCATCGATGCGATGGCGGCAGCCTTGTCAGTCACGTTGCGCAGGCCGAAGCCGATCGTCACGCAATCGAACGTCTCGTCGGCGAACGGCAGGCACTCGGCATTGGCGAGCGAGAACTGCACGTTGCGCAACACGCCGCGGTCGAGCAGCCGGTCGCGTCCGACCTCGAGCATCGCTGCGTTGATGTCGGAGAGCACGACGAGGCCCTTGTCGCCAACCTGCCGGGCCATGCCGGCGGCGATGTCGCCGGTGCCGCCTGCTACGTCGAGCGCGGACATGCCGGGACGCAGTCCGGTCTGGCTCAGCGTGTAACGCTTCCAGAGCCGGTGCACGCCGGCCGACATCAGGTCGTTCATGATGTCGTACTTGTCGGCGACGGAATCGAACACCGCGCGGACGCGGCGTGCCTTTTCGGGGGCCGGCACTTCCTCGTAGCCGAAATCGACCGATGGGGTCGCAGCGGCGGAGGCAGGGGCCTTGCGGGGTGGGGCTGTTTCGCTCATGGGAACGGGGATTCTACGCCGTTCCGGCCCTGCAGATGGGCGGGCAGGGTCTCCGACGCACCCGGGCAGAGGGAGCGCTAGTGCAAGGGTTCTCAATCAACGACAGGCGTCCCGGGCGGGTAGTGCGTGATCTCGAACCGGATGCCATCGGGATCCTGCATGAACAGCGCCGTGGCGCCGGACAGCTGCTGGATCTGCGGTACCGGAAAGCCGGCGGCCGCCATGGCAGCGCGGATTTCATGGACCTGTTCCGGTGAGGCCGCCCCGAAACCGATGTGGTTCATGCCCGCGCCGTAACGCTCGTAAGGCCGCGCGTCCGTCTTTGCCTGCAGAAACTGGAAATAGAAGCCCGCGCCGTCCGTCCACACATGCTTGCTTTGTTTGCGGAAGCCGATGAGCGGCAGCAACCGTTCGTAGTACGGCATGCTGCGTTCCAGCGAGGAAACCAGGAGGGTCACGTGATCGAGCTGCATCGTCCGCGGTCCTGTGCTGATTGAGGCTCGGCGCCGCTCAGGCTTTCTTGTGCGAAACCTGCGTGGGGTACGGGATGCCGAGCTGCTGCAGCCGGTCGAGGTAGTGCTGCCATTTGGCAGACCGGGTCTCGCCGAGCTCGTACAGGTAGCCCCACGTGTACAGGCCGGTGTCGTGGCCGTCGTTGAACACGAGTCGCACCGCATAGTTGCCGATCGGATCGACCTGGGCGACCTGCACTTCGTGCTTCCCGAGCTGCAGCGTCTCCTGGCCGGGCCCGTGCCCGCGCACCTCGGCCGACGGCGAATACACCCGCAGGTATTCGAACGGCAGCTCGCAGCGCTGCCCGTCGTCGAAAGCCACCTCGAGCACGCGCGACTGCCTGCGCAGCTTGATCTCGGTGGCCGTGCGCGCCGCCCAGCGCTCCTTGTCCGTCGGCGCGGTCGTCACAGGATATACCGGGCGAGGTCTTCGTCCTGCGCAAGCTTGCCCAGGCTCGAGTCGACGTAGGCACGATCGATCACGAGCTCGGTGCCGAAGCGGTCGGAGGCTTCGAAGCTGATTGCCTCGAGCAACCGTTCCATCACCGTGTGCAGCCGCCGCGCGCCGATGTTTTCGGTGCGCTGGTTGACGTCGAAGGCCACCTCGGCGATTCGTCGCACGCCCGTCGCATCGAACTTCAGCGTCACGCCTTCCGTGGCGAGCAGCGCGCCGTACTGCGTGCAGAGCGACGCGTCCGGTTCGGTGAGGATACGCACGAAGTCCTCGACCTTGAGCGCTTCGAGCTCGACGCGGATCGGCAGGCGGCCCTGCAGTTCCGGGATCAGGTCGGACGGCTTCGACATGTGGAAGGCGCCCGACGCGATGAACAGGATGTGGTCCGTCTTCACCATGCCGTACTTGGTGTTGACCGTGCTGCCCTCCACCAGCGGCAGCAGGTCGCGCTGCACGCCTTCACGCGAGACGTCGACGCCTGACACGGCATTCTGGCCGCGCGCGATCTTGTCGATCTCGTCGAGGAATACGATGCCGTTCTGCTCGGCATTGCGCAGTGCCTGCGTCTTGAGTTCCTCTTCATTGACCAGCTTGGCGGCTTCCTCGTCGGTGAGCAGCTTGAAGGCTTCGCTGACCTTGAGCCGGCGCGACTTGGTGCGGCTGCCGCCGATGTTCGCGAACATGCCCTGCAGCTGCTGCGAAAGTTCCTCCATTCCCGGCGGCGCCATGATTTCCATGCCCGGACTCAGCGCGCGCAACTCGATCTCGATCTCGCGGTCGTCGAGCTGGCCTTCGCGCAGCATCTTGCGGAAGCGCTGGCGTGTGTCGTTGTCTTTCGGCGTTGCTGACGGCTCCTCCGCCGGCATCCCGAAACCCATCGACGTGCCGGACGCTGCGCGCGGACGCGGCAGCAGTGCGTCGAGCACGCGTTCTTCGGCGGCGTCCATCGCGCGGTGCCGGACCTTTTCCATTTCCTGCTCGCGCGTCATTTTCACCGCGACGTCGACCAGGTCCTTGATGATCGAATCGACCTCGCGGCCGACGTAACCGACCTCGGTGAACTTCGTTGCCTCGACCTTGATGAACGGCGCGTTCGCGAGGCGCGCCAGGCGCCTGGCGATTTCCGTCTTGCCGACGCCGGTCGGGCCGATCATCAGGATGTTCTTGGGCGTAATCTCTGCGCGCAGCGGCTCGCCGACCTGCATGCGGCGCCAGCGATTGCGCAGCGCAATGGCGACCGCGCGCTTTGCCGCGCCCTGGCCGACGATGTGCTTGTCCAGTTCCTGGACGATTTCCCGGGGGGTCATGGATGACATGGTGAGCAGTGAGCGGTGAGTAGTGAGTAGTGAGTAGTGATTAGTGACTAGTGATTAGTGATTAGTCGGAGATGCAGTTGTGGCTGCTGCTGCAGTTGCGCTTCCGACTAATCACTAGTCACTAATCACTTCCTACAGCTCCTCGATGGTGACGTTTCGGTTGGTGTAGATGCAGATGTCCGCTGCGATGCCGAGCGCGCGTTCGGCGATCGACCGCGCGTCGAGCGTCGTGTTCTGCAGCAGCGCGAGTCCCGCTGCCTGCGCGAACGGACCGCCCGAACCCACCGCAATGAGGTCGTGCTCCGGCTCGATCACGTCGCCGTTGCCCGAGATCACGAAGGTGTGGCCGATGTCGGCAACCAGCAGCAGGGCTTCGAGGCGGCGCAGGCTGCGGTCGCTGCGCCAGTCCTTGGCCAGTTCGATGGCCGCGCGCGTCAGGTTGCCGAACTGCTGCAGCTTCGTCTCGAAGCGCTCGAACAGCGTGAACGCGTCGGCGGTGCCGCCGGCGAACCCCGCGATCACCGAGCCGTCGTGCAGGCGGCGCACCTTGCGCGCGTTGCCCTTCATGACGGTGTTGCCGAGGGTGACCTGGCCGTCGCCGCCCATGGCGACGCGACCGTCGCGGCGGACGCAGAGGATGGTGGTGCCGTGGGGGTCGAAGCCAGCCATAGGGGATAGGGGATAGGGGATAGGGGTTAGTCGGAGGAAGAGCAGGAAGGCCCGGAAGGCCCGGAAGGCCCGGAAGGCTAGGAAGGCTAGGAAGTGGTATCGGAATCGGACGGCGTGACGCGCTTGCGGCGGGCCCGGGGGTGGGCCGCATCGTAGATGCGGGCCAGGTGCTGGAAATCAAGGTGGGTGTAGACCTGGGTCGTGCTGATGTTCACGTGACCCAGCAATTCCTGCACGGCGCGCAGGTCCTGCGACGATTCCAGCAGGTGGGAAGCGAACGAGTGCCGGAACATGTGGGGGTGCACGTGCTCGGGTAATCCCTGCAGCCGGGCCCAGCGGGCAATGCGGCGTTGCACGATCCGCGGGCCGAGGCGAGCCCCGTTGATGCCGACGAACACGGCGTGCTCGCCAACGGCAGCGATCGTGGCCCGTTCCGCAATCCACTGCTGCAGCGCTGCGATCGCCTGGCGACCGACCGGCACGATGCGGGTCTTGTTGCCCTTGCCGACGACCCGGACGGTACGATCGCGCAGGTCGAGGTCGAGCAGGTCGAGGCCCAGCAGTTCCGACAGGCGCAGCCCGGACGAATACAACAACTCCATGATCGCCTTGTCGCGGACTCCCAGGCTGTCGTCGCCGCGAAACTCGAGCAGGCGCGCCATCGTGTCGGCGTCGAGCGGTGTCGGCAGGCGCTTGCGCGCCTTGGGCGCCTGCACGTCCCCGGCCGGGTCGCGTTTCAGTTCGCCTTCACGCAACAGGTAACGGAAAAGGCCGCGGCAGGCCGAGAGCCTGCGCTGGATGCTGCGCGGGGCCAGGCCGCGACGGTGCTCGCGCGCGGCAAACATCCGCATGTGCTGCGGATCGAGCTGCTGCCAGTCGCTGATGCCCTGGGACGTGCAGTAATCGAGCAGCGCAGCGAGGTCGCGGCCGTAGCTGCTCGACGTGTGCGGCGACAGGCGCCGCTCGTTGCGCAGGCTCGCGAGGTATTGGTCGACGCCGCTTCGCAGCGGCTCGTCGGTCATGCCAGTCGCGCCATCACCGCTTCGGTCACGATCTCGCCGATGCGCACCAGGTAGTCGGTGCTCATGGTGGGCAGGTAGCGTTCGGTGTCGTGGCTCGCGATCGCGAGCAGGCCGAGGCCCGCACGCTCGCCGAGCGGAATCAGCACCGTCGAACCCACCTGGCTGCCTTCGCCGCCGAAGAGGTAGTCGCGCTGCGTGTCACGGATCTGGCCGCTGCGCGGACGCCCGGATTCGAAAAACGTCTCGAAGATCTTCAATTCGGGGCTGCCGCGGGGCACGACGCGCACGTGGCCGTTGGGCAGGTTGCCGAGCGCGGACACGGCCGGATCGGTGGCCAGCAGCACCCAGCGCGAGGCGCCGAAATCCTCGCGCAACGAGGTCTCGAGCGCCGCGACGACGCCGGCGGCATCACGCGCGCGCAGCAGCCGGCGCGTGAGGCGATGCATGCGGTCCGAGATCGCATCGTTGGCGCGACCGTTCTCGATCAGTTCGTGCAGTTTCTTCTCGAGCACGGCGTGCTTGTCGCGCAGCACCAGCACCTGGCGCTCGACCAGCGAGATGGCGGCGCTGCCGCGCTGATGCGGCAGCTTGATGCGTGCCAGCACGGCGCCGTGGCGCTCGAAAAAATCGGGGTGCGCGACCAGGAAGTCCGCAATCTGGTCTTCGGCCAGCTGCGTGGGGGGTTCGGCACCGCGGATCGGTTTGTTCATCTGGAAGACTCCGGCGACTCTGCGCCCGTCACTGCAACCTGGCCTTCAAAGGCCGTTTCGGCCGGACCGGTCAGCCAGATCGGCTCACCCGGGCCGGGCCAGCGGACGATCAGTCGCCCGCCAGGGACATCCACGTTCACTTCCTCGGCCAGCGGCCCGTGCCGCCGTCCGACGGCGACCGCAGCGCAGGCACCCGTGCCGCACGCCTGGGTTTCGCCCACGCCCCGCTCGAACACGCGCAGCCGCACATGGTCCGGCGCGACGATCTCGAGAAAACCCACGTTCACGCGGCGCGGAAATCGAGGGTGATTTTCCACTGCGGGTCCGACGCTGTCCACGGGAGCTTCATGCACGTTGCGCACACGGATCACCGCGTGCGGGTTGCCGATGGAGACGGCGCCGATCTCGACCGGGCCGGCTCGCGTGTCGAGGTGATAGGACTCCGCGGCTGACGGTGCATCGAACGGCAGCGAGGCCGGATCGAAATTCGGCACCCCCATCGCCACGGATACGAGGCCGTCGGGGCGCAGTCGCGCCTGGACGATGCCACCGGGGCTGTCCAGCAGCAGCGGCTGGTCGACTGCACCGCGCCGGCTCGCGACGAGTCGCGCGATGCAGCGCGCACCGTTGCCGCACTGCTCGACCTCGGAGCCGTCGGCATTGAAGATGCGGTAATAGACGTCGGTGCCTGCGCGTCGTGGCGGTTCGAGTACCAGCGCCTGGTCGAAACCGATGCCGGTGCGCCGGTCGCTGAGACGGCGCAGGTCGTCGGGTGAGGGCAGGTCGGTGGCAGAGCGGGCTTCGAACACGATGAAATCGTTGCCGAGGCCGTGCATCTTGGTGAAGGCAAGCCGCATGTGGGCAGGATACCCGACTCGCGCCTCACTCACGCATCGAAGCGCGGTCGATGTAGATGCAGCGGTCCATGACGACCGTCATGCCTGCGGCAACCGCATGTTCAGCGGCCGGTTCGTTGATCACGCCCTGCTGCAGCCACAATGCGTGCAGCCCGAGCCTGAGGCACTCGTCCACCACGTCGCCGACCAGCGCGGGTCGCCGGAACACGTTCACGATGTCGATCCGTCCGTCCGGGCCGAGCGCCTGCACGGCCGCTGCCAGGGTCGGATACGCGGGGATGCCTTCCCACTCCGTCAGTGCGGGGTTTACCGGCAGGACCCGGTAGCCGAAGTCGCGCATCGATTTCGTCACGCCGAAGCTCGGCCGGGCGGGGTCGGCTGAAATACCCAGGACGGCGATCGTGCGCGAGGCTCGCAGCAGTTCGCGAATATCCGCCATGGAGGGATTGCGGAAAGTCGTCACGTGGCGGGTGCCTCCGGTGTGTGCTTCATTTCGGCGAGGCTCGCGAGAACGCCGGATTGCAGCGTCGGGTACTGCAACTGCAGGCCGAGTTCTTGCAGCATGCGACGGTTGTCGACGCGACGCGATTCGAGCAGGAACGACAGCATGCCGGCCGGAATTTTCTCCCGTGCCTCGGCCTTGCTGATGAGTGCGGGGGGCTCGATCCCTGCGGCCGCGGCGGTCAGCTGCAGGTAGGCCGTGGTGCTCGAATAGTCGCCATCGGTCACGTTGAATATGCCCTGCGCCGACGGGTGATCGACAGC
>Ga0315292_10000305_pt1 | contig 21976 bp, 19 predicted proteins | sample YL17G13_0_MG_FD_204029 | JGI IMG/M metagenome (GOLD analysis project Ga0315292, IMG submission 204029) | Sediment microbial communities from Yellowstone Lake, YNP, Wyoming, USA - YL17G13_0 | ecosystem: Environmental > Aquatic > Freshwater > Lake > Sediment | place: USA: Wyoming | collected... | reverse complement strand
TAAAAAGGTGAAGGAGCTGACGGCCGACGACTACAAAGACGTCAACGGCTTTAAGACCCCCACCGTGGTCAAGATATCCATCACCGAGTCCGGCGACTCTTCGACGATGAAGATCGGCAGCATCGAATACGATTCGAAAAAGATCTCGGCACAGATGTTCGACAAGAACCTGCTTTAAGGCCCGTCGAACCATCGCTTGCGCATGTGGGCGCCAGTCAACGGCGCCTTAGCTTTTACACGTGACGCATCGCATCGGCGATGACCATCCCGGCGGCACGACGAGAGGCTAGGAAGGCGGTCGTCGTCGCCAAGGCGATGAGCAGGAGGCTGATCGATAGCCAGGCCATGGGCTCGGCGCGCACCTGCACGGTGATGGGTGATGATAAGATCCCACCGCTGATCTTGTAACCCAGCTTACCGACGAACTGCGAACCGATTCCGGCGATGATGACGCCCATGGTGGAGGCCATCAAGCTTAGGTACATGCCCTCGAGCGAAAACATCAGAATCAGGTGATGGCGCAGAAAGCCCAGGCTGCGTAAGGTGCCGATCTCGCGGATGCGTTCGTTGACGGATTTCATCATGGTGTTGGCGATCGACATGACGCCGATTAACACCACGATGATCATGAACATCATATGGAACACCTTGACGATCTTGGTGAGCTGAACGACCGGTGCGACCAGGAGGTGCTCGGTCCATGGGATCACCTCAAAGTCAAAGCCCTGCGCTTTGGCGGCTGCCTGGAAGCGCTGGATAAAATCCGCTACCTGATCGGGACGGACCAAGGTCACCGTCAGATTGGAGATCCGCTCGGTGTCCATCAGCGACTTCGCCGAGGCGATGTCGATATTGACGGAGCGACGGTCGAGTTCGCGGATGGCAACATCGAACAGGCCCGCGACCGGTAAGGTGATCGAGTTAGCCTGGCCGGATTCGGTGCTTGAGTTCAGCACGACATTACGGCTTTCGCATTGGAACGGTCGCTCTTCGGCGGTGATCGTACCGTCGAGCTGAACGATTTCCGGTCCGCTATAGGTGCTGACACAACCCAGGGTGCGACCCAGACCGATCGCTAGCTGAATGCTCGGCACCTTGGCCTCTTCTAGCGGCACCCCGGCCGCGGCGGTCCAGCGAAAGCGCTCGCGCATGGCGGCACCTTCTTTGATATCGTAGCCGTAGCCGGTGACCAGGCTGTTTCGTCCTCCCGCCTCGGCAACGCCGATGAGTGAGAGAAAGTGGACATAATGTACGACGTTTTTATCTTGCGCCAGGTAGCCGTTGATAAAGGCCTGTTCCTTCGGGTCTAGAGACGACTTCCAAATGTCCTGGTAGCCGGAGAGCTGCGTCCCCTTTTGTTGGATGATCAGATCGCCGAGCATGGCGCGTTGCATCATGCCTTCGTCGGTTTGGTGACGGATCGATGAGATGAAACCGTCGAATAGCGAGATCGCTGCAACCCCGGCGGTGATCGCCAGGATCGTGGCCATGCTGTGACGCCAGTTGCGTAGCACATTGCGCCTAGCGATCTTCGAGATTTGTCGGTAGATGGCTGGGTGACTGCTCATGACCGCCTCATTTTTTCAGTTTGGCAATATCAAAGGCGTCGTCCGGGATGGCTTCGAGCTTTGGCGGTTCAATCTTCACGACGGCTGAGTTCGCTGGTTTAGCTGGATCCGCAATTGCCATGGCACTGACGAATGGGGTGGTTTTGCCATCGACAACTAGTTTATTAGCGTATTTAAAGGTCGTCGTTTTGATGACATCGCCTTTGAGCGACAAAAACTCGGCCTTTAGGCCAAGATGGTCGGCCTTGCTGATCCAGTAGTGGATGCCGCTATAGGTGACGTTTTTGGCTTTGGCGGTGAGGTCCAGGGTGTAGCAGTCGACCCCGTCGATCTTAGCTTCGCCAGTGATCTTACCGTTGTAGTCACGGTAGTAATTGGTCGCAACGATATCGGCATTGGAGGCTGGTCCCATCAGCTTTTGCCTAGCCGAGATGACCACGGCGCGTTTCATCCCGGGTTTGATAAACCACAGATTGCGTTCCTTCGAGACGAAGTATTCGCCCTTATTCTCGGGCGGTGCGATCGTTTCGGTCACAGCGAGGTCGCCTTTGACCTTGAGCTCATAGGTCACCGAGGTTTTGGTGCCATCATCGACGGTGTCCATGACCGCTCTCCAGATGATGCCAGTCGAAGTCGAGCCGCGAGCACGGTCGGCGTCTTTGAGCAAGGTATCGGCGCTTGGTGTCGCTGCTAGGCCCGCAGTGGCAAGACCGAGGGTAGTCCAGGCGGCTAGGATCCGCACGCCTTGCGCCAGGACTTGGGGTTTGATCGCTGCTGCGGTCTGCGTCGTCATTGCTAAAAACTCCTATTATTCTATCAACAAAGGTCACTAGTTCAGGGGCGATAGGCATGTTTAGCGGTGGCTGCCGCTGACTAAGGCGGCGATCCCGTTTTTGGCCACCGCCCAAACGGCGAGCAAAGACGCAAAGATGGCCAGCACGAAGATCAAGGTTGCTGATAACAGCACGATTTGGGGATTGACGGCCAGGCGCAGGGTCATGCCTTCGACCATGCCCGGCAGTCTGAGTGCGATACCGGCGCGATTGACGAAAAAGAACGAGACCACTCCGATGAGCCCGCCTGCGGCCATCGAAATGGCGGCGATCATCGTCATTTCGATCACGAACAGGACCCTGACGCGGCGTCTGGTGAAGCCGAGTGAGCGCATCATCCCGATCTCTGAACCGCGTTCAATGACGGTCATCGTCGCTGAGTTGAATACCGAGAGGATGACGATGCTGGCGAGGATGGCTGCAGTAAACCAGGCCAGCATATTGCAAAACTGCATAGTGCCGTTGAAGTAGGGTGATAGTCGCTTGTCATCCCAGGCGTAGACATCGAGGTTTAGGCCAGCGGCTTTGGTCTTCGCTTCGATCAATGCGACGGTTTCGGGGACATGATCATTGTCCTTCAGCCAAATGGAGTAGGACGTGGCATTCTTCGTTTCATAGAGCCGCTGCAGGTGTTTGAACGGTAGGCGGACAAATCCCCCCTCGTAGAGTGGATTGGAGGTACGCATATTGGCGACGACATCGGCGTCGATGCCCGAGAGGCGGCCATTCCAGGCATTCGCTGCCAGCTGCACGGTGAGATCGGCGGCTAGTTTGTCTTTGGCATCGGCGGCCTGGCAGTCAATGGCCGCGACCTTGGCGCTCGGCTCTGGTGGGTCACCAGGCTTGTCTTTGTGGAGAAAGCTGGCGATCGGGCTGCTGATGGCCATGACCGTTGCATCATCTGGGTATTCCCACAACTCGCGGCCTCGCGCCAGGTTGACGAGTTCGCCGTTCCACTCCAGGTTGTAGGGGTGCTGCTGCACCTTCCAGTCGAGCTGCGGGTCGATCGCGGTGGCAAAGAACGGGGTGGATTGACAGCCGTTGCTGACCAGACCCTGGCCGACCATTTCCGGACCCTGCATTTGAATTTGGCTCATGCCCGCGGTGATGCGTTCTAGGGCGGCGAGGTCGAGTGGATTGAGGCTGTATTTCTTAGGGTTGCCCTCGTAGCTGACCAGGCCGCCTTTTTTGTAGATGGCGATATGACCGGTGCGACTGCCGTAGATGGTGAACGCCCGCATGCGGTTTTCGGCTTGATGCATGAAGCCGCCTAGGACCAGCGCCGAGCTAAAGCCAAGAGCGATCGCGAAGCCGGTCGCAACATTGCGCCGCTTGTTGCGCGAGAGATTGCGCAGCGACATTTTGAACGGCGCCGAGTTCATGCTCTAATCACCCCGTCTTGGATGTGGACCATCTTTGATACACGGTCCATCAAGCGCTCATCATGGGTGGAAAAGAGGAAGGTGACATGCCGCTGCGCATTGAGCTGCAGCATCAGGTCGATGATCTTATGAGAATTCTCGGAGTCAAGATTGGCGGTCGGTTCATCGGCCAGTACCAGATCCGGATTGCCAGCCAAGGCGCGGGCGATGGCGACGCGTTGGCGCTGGCCGCCGGATAATTGATCCGGTAGGTTTTTGCTAAATTTGCCCAGCGCCACGTCCGAAATGGCTTGTTTGACGCGTTCTTTGCGCTCTGCTGCAGTGACGTCGGCGTTGATCAGTAGCGGCAACTCGACGTTTTCCTCGACCGAGAGCACCGGGATCAGGTTGAAGGACTGAAAGATAAAGCCGATCTTGCGGTTGCGCAGCTGGCTCTTGGCATTGTCGTCCAGCTTGGTGACCTCGATACCATCGATTTGAATGCTGCCAGACTCTGGCTCATCGATGCAGCCGATCATATTGAGCAGCGTGCTCTTGCCTGAGCCAGAAGCGCCGATGACGGCGGTGAATTCACCGCGGTTGACGCGAAAATTTAGCCCGCGCAGTGCCGGGACTACGGTTTGGCCGAGCTGATAGCTTTTGACGAGGTTGCTAAGAACGACGATGGCTTGGTCGGACGGGGCTGGAGCAGCGTTGGACACGTAACACTCCCAATGAAGCGAGGACTCGAGTGGCTAGAGCGGATGTTGCAATGACCTAGGGTGGGGCGAAGAGATGGACCAGGTCGTGGGATGGCGAGCAGTGCCTGCGCAAGGATCTATAAACTGATGATAGGTTAGTTGGGAAATCGCGACAACAACCGGGCAAATAGCGCCCAGTGCAGTCAGTCGCCAAGGTCTCTTCACCTGATCTTTACATGGTTCTAGGCCGGGGCGTAGCACGCCAATTTATCTCCGGAATGCTCACTAAGGTCAGCTTTACACAGGATTTATTTGGGGACCGTGCCGGGGTGAGATACATCACCCTGCATGATGCAATGGCCCGATGTGGCGTCAGGAACATGGGGAGGAGCGGTCCGTGCCGAACACCATCACTAGATGGACGATCATCTTGCTGACCCTCGGGTTCGCCTCCTGCGGCGGCCGGCATCCGACCGGAAAGGGCGACGATCGCCCGCCCGCAGACGGCCCCGGCGTGGTTCCACCGCCGCCATCATCACCACTTCCCCCGGGTGATGGCAACCCTTCGGTCAAGCCCCCGGTTGTGGTCCCCGTGCCGACAGACCTGCAGCTACTGGCCCGGGTTGAGCGCGCTAAAGGTTGTGCGACGGCGCGGTCGGGGCACAACTTTAGCCTGCAGACTCGTCAAGAGGGCGGCGGCACCATCGCCGATCCAGACTTTGTGGCGATTAAAGAAACCATGCAGTCGGCTTGCTCCAGTTGTCACGGTGCACCGAATGCCAACCTCGGTGGCTTCACCTTTCTCGGAGCCTATGCGGGTGATACTTTGAGCGCACATGGGACGGTCGCCATGTACCCCGGCATCGCTGAGGTCGCTGCCCAGGTCCAGGATTCAGTGGCGTCGGGGAGGATGCCACCGAAGGCGTTACGCAGCGCAAATCCGGCTGCTTTTGATCTCCTTTCGGCGCAACTTGCGCGGTGGATTGCGGCACAAAAACCAGAACGAAGCGTGGTCGCCTTGGACCAAAGTAAGACCGTCCTTGGTCTTACCGAGGCCGCCCGCTTTACCGACCTAGGTGACTGCATACCGGCGACCGCGAGCATTGGGACGGACGTCGCGAAAGACGAATGGTTCGCCGCCGCCAAGGCCTTGCCGGATGATTTGCGCGCCACCGACTTTGTCTCTCTCGATGTCGCAGAACTCGGTCGCCTCGGCACCGTCGCCTATGATGTCGAGTATCCGCTGTGGACCGATAATACCTTTAAAAGCCGCTTGATTCACGTGCCAGCAAAGGCCGGCGTGCGCCAGGCGGTGCGCTACGATGCGCTGAAGCAGAGCTTTGACATCCCGGACAACACGCGCTTTTATAAAACCTTCTTTCGCGCCCTGCGCCGCAAGGACGGTAGCGTGGTATCGCGACCGATTGAGACCCGCGTCATCGTCGTGCGCCATCCACCAAACGAACCGTTATTTGGAACCTACATCTGGGACGACCTTGCAGCTGCCGCGTCGCTGCAAAAGACTCCCTACCGCGACGGTACGGCGTGGAAAGACCAAGTCCTAAATCCCCTCGTCGATGAAGCCAAAAATCTAACCCGTAAATACGCCGTACCCGCTCGCCACCGTTGTGTCGAATGCCATGGTGGCGGCGAAGATGGCAGTTTTGTGCTCGGTTTTAGCCCATTGCAAATCAACCGCCGGCACCTCGGCGAAGCCGGTAGCGACCACGACAGCGGTGCCGACGAATTAGCACAGGTCGCACGCCTGGCTGAATTCGGCGTACTCGCGGGCGTCGATGCGGCGCATCCCCTGCCAAAGCTAGAAGAGGCCCTTGGCAATCATGAAACCAGGAGAGCGACCCTGCAGGCGCAGGGCTACATGCTCGGCAACTGCAGTCATTGTCACAATCCCAATGGCTACGCCATGAAAACGGGCGGCGTCAATCTCGACCTTAGCGCCGGCAAGATCTTCAACTTCGATACCAACCTATCGCCCAAGGGCAAGCCCTACGAACGCTACGTGAGCAACAAGGGCGATCTGAACAGCAGCGTGTTGTACCATCGCGCCGCCGCGACGAAGGAAGCGCTTGGCTTTGACAACGCCATGCCCTTAGACACTCCCGGTGGGCGCGATTGTCGCGGCGTGCTGACCTTGGCGCGGTGGGTCAAAAGCTTTGACCAGACTCTTTCCGCGGACGCCGTCGACCAGTTTATGCCCAGCGACCTGGAATGTACAAAGAACGACGCTCTCAACATCGGTACATTCGAATGGGTCGAGCAGGACTTCACCGGCGACAGCCTCGGCGCGTACAAGCCACGTCGAGGTGATTGGGCGGACCCGGCCAACGGCATGCCGCAGTTCTACCGCGAGCTGACCCTGGACCCAGGACTGAAGCGACTCATCGATAAGAAAGTGCCCATGGGCTTTTGGCTCAAGAAGGCGACCTGCGATTTTCCCGCGTATCCGCTGCCCCAGGGCCTGCCTGCGGCTGAGCAGCGGCCATGGATGAAAAAGGCTGACGGACAGCCAAAGCAGCCGTGGAATGAGCTGTATTACTCAACGCCCGGTGCCGCCTACTTTTCGGCGACCTGTGCCCTTTGTCACGGCCCGCGCGGGATCGGTGATGGGACGATCGGACGGCAGTTGGCTGTCTGGTCGGGTGGCTCAGTGACCGTCGCTGATTTCTCCCACGGTATGTTTGGCGACAAAGGCGCCAACCTCAAGGTCTTTGATCAAACCGTCCGCGGTGTAGACGTCAACCTGGCGCCGAACTACCTCATCTGGATGGCGATGGAAGGCACCAAGGTCAAGATGCCGCCGCAGGCGTCGCCGTATATCGGGACGCATGGCGCGCAGATGCTCAAACAGATCAAGGATCGCTGTTCGCGGCAGATTCCCTCGTCGCCAAAGAATTCCTCACCAAACCTGGTCGATCACGAGATCTATAAGGAAATCTGTTTATATGGCAACCTGCCGGTGACCGATCCGGAGATTCAATTTAAGGCCGATACCGGTCTACCGGTGAACGCGGCTGCGCAGGAGCAATGGTTAAACAAGGCCGCTTTGAATGCCGGCTGGGCGATTTACGAATATCTGCGTCAAGCCACGGCCAACAATGCTTGGCAGCCGAGTCCGTCTGAGTGCGACCAGACCGACCTGAGCAAGCAGATACCGCCGCGTGAGCCGACGCAGCCGCCAAGCACGCCAGATCAACCGCCGCCAACGACGCCCGGTCAGCAGCAGCCGCCAACGACGCCCGGTCAGCAGCAGCAGCAGCCACCGCCGTGGTGGTGTTGGTGGTGTCGGAAGTGGTGAGGTTGCCGTCGCGACCTTGCTTCGCCCTGGATCTACGGCTACGATAGGCCCCTGGCTCGCCAGCGGGCCTGGTCTTTCTCCGTATTGATTAGTGATTTTAGTGGGTTGGGCATATTTATGCGAAGCTTTCTCGCGGGAGTGGTGGTGATGACGGCAGCAACTGGCATCGGTAGGGCCGAGTCCGCATCCCAAGTGAGTACCTTTGTCGTTCAAGAAGCTGAGCACAGCGCTCCACTCCTGCGCATCGAAGAGCGCCACTCTCAGGTTGGCGCCGACGTCGTCCAAGAGCGCCGGTACCTGCACCTTAAAAACGCGGTGGCGGGCTCAGAGACCGTTCGTCTACGCGGTGCGGCGCAGCAATTGGCAGCCTATGAATTCGAAGATCTAGGCAGCGGCGAACGAGTCGAGCTGAAGGTCGACGGAGACAAAGCGACGGCGCAGTACCGCCCGGCCAAAGATGCTGAGGTGAAGAGCAAGGAGCTGCCCTGGGGTCCTAACGCCGTGACGGGCAATTTGCTGCCGGCGTTGATCACGAAGCAATGGGCCACACTTGATGCGGGCAAAACCATTGACTGCGATTTGTTTGTACCGTTTCGCTTGGAGACCATCGGGTTTCGCGTCCAGCGCACGGCTAAGAGCGACAGCGACAAGACGGTGACTATCACCGCCGATGCCAGCAACTGGTTGATCCGGCAATTTGCCCCGGCGATTCACTTCGTTTACAGCACGGAGACACCGCCGCGCCTGCTCCGGTATCAAGGCCCCGCACCGGTTAAAATCGATGGCGAGACCGTCAATAGCGTCGTCATCGACTTTCGCACGAGCCCCTTAGCCGCGCGCTAAGGGCCCGTCCAGCTGCACCAGTTGAGCATCAAAATTCCTCATCGTTGGCGTCGACATCGACGCCAGCGTTGACCGGTTCTTGGGGAAGGACGTCTTTTCCGGGGGCGGCGCTTTTGCTGCCGGTGGAACTCTTCACCTTGTCCTTTGCCTTCACTTTTTCTTTCAACTTGGTCGCGGCCGTAGCCAGGCTTTTGCCTGGTTTCGCGCAGGCATGTCCTTGCCATTGGCAGGCCGTCAGTTTACGGCAGTCGGCTTTGACCTTAGCAGTGCTGCAGCTGGGCGCTTTCTTGGCCAACGCCGACGGCGAATTCAAGCTGAACCAGAGCACGGCAGCAAGCCAGCTCACGCTGCGGGGCAGATACGAGGTCATGCGCTGCTCTCCATCCTGACGGTTGTTGGCGCCGGAGTTATTCAAGAATACGATCGGTCTTGTGGCCGCCGCCAGCGGTTTTCTCGATAAACTCGATGATCGCACCGGCGACGTCTTGCTCCGTCGAGGTCTCGATCCCTTCCAGTCCTGGTGAGGAGTTGACCTCCATCACCACGGGTCCATGGGCCGAGCGTAGGATGTCGACCCCGGCGACATTGAGGCCCATCGCCCGAGCGGCTTTGACCGCGGTCGCCCGTTCGGTTGGGGTGATCTTGACCTTGGTGGCGCGACCGCCACGGTGCAGATTGGAGCGGAATTCGCCGTCTGGGGCCTGGCGCATCATCGACGTATGGACCTTGTCACCGATGACGAAGCAGCGAATATCCTGGCCCAAGGCTTCCTTGATAAACTCCTGGACGATGATATTGGCCTTTAGGCCGCGAAAGGCCTCAATGACGCTTTCGGCTGCATTGCGGTTCTCGGCCAGTACGACGCCGATGCCTTGGGTGCCTTCGAGTAGTTTGACGACCAAAGGGGCGCCGCCGACGGAATTGATCAGCCCGTCGACGTCCCTGGTGGAATGGGCGCAGCCGGTGACCGGCATGCCGATCCCCTGTTTGGCCATGATTTGTAGGCTGCGGAGCTTATCGCGTGAGCGTGAAATGGCCTGCGACCGGTTCAACGTATAGGTGCCCATCATCTCGAACTGGCGCACGACGGCGGTACCGTAAAAGGTGTGCGAGGCACCGATGCGCGGAATCACCGCATCAAAGTCCGCCAGCGAGCGGCCCTTGAAGAACACCTGGGGCTTGTGCGCAGTGATATTCATAAAGCAGCGCAAGTAGTCGATGACCTCGACGTCATGACCTCGAAGCCTCGCCGCTTCGACTAAGCGCGAAGTGGAATAGAGCGATGCTTTGCGCGATAGGATGGCAATCTTCATCCAGGTACCTTTCCACTGGGCACTGTTTTAGCCGGCTTGCGGCGCGGCTTACCACCTAAATAGGAACGACCTGCGTTGACGAGGAACTCGCCGCGGATGGCTTGGCGACCGATCAGCATGCGAAAGCCCATGGTGCCGCGTGACACCAGGGTCAACTCGACGCGGAGGTCTTTGCCGCACACCGTGACCATGGTCTCGATCACTGGCCTTAGCGTGCTTTTGCCGCCCGAGTCGCGGACCATGCGTTCCTCAACCAAGGGTGCCTCGCAGCTGATGAGCTGTTTGGTGTTGCGCTGCAGCGGATGAACGTCGAAGTGGACCCAGGTCACACCGTGCTTTTGGCTAAAGCGGATGTTGATGGCATGGAGGGCTGAGGTTCTAGCCCCGGTGTCGACCTTCGCCTTGACGCGGACAATGCCGAGATCCTTGAGGCTGACGTACTCACGCCAGCCGATCTGTGGCCGCGCCTTTGGTGGCGGCGGGACGTCGTCTAAAAGCAATCCTCGCGGTCTTCGCGGCCGTAGGTCGGGGTCTCGCCGGGAGTTAGGTGCCACGCGTCGCCTTGTTTACTGATTGCTACGATCGCATCGAAGCTGGTGCATGCTGGGTCTTGCTGTTCTGCGCTGTTTCTTACGCTGCGTTTGTACCAGCCTGTCACCTCAACGTCCATGCCATCTGCAGCGCCGCCCTCGCCCGAGATGTCGTCCTTGCCCCGCAGTAGCTTGACGACGTTAAAGTTGAAGTGGCCGCTCTCGCCGAGTTCGGTGATCTCTTCCTCGCCTTGCCCGACCACCTTTGGGGCCCCTAGGGTGTCCTGGAGCCCTTGGTAGACAACGTCTTTAAGGTCATCGTCGAGGAGCGGCCCGAGGTTGAAGTGACCATGACCAGAGTCCTCCGGTTCGCTCGGGGGGGTAGCGGCTTCCTGCTGCTCCTGGGCCTGCCCTGCTGGCTCGTTGCCGGCCAACTCCGCACCAGCCCCAGTTTCATCCTGCAGTGAATCTGAGGTGCTACCCCCGGTCTGGCAGGCGGCTAGGGCGGGTAGCACACTAAGTGTCAGAGCAACTTGGTAAACACGGGCTAGAAATCCCATCACGAGTCTCCCGGAAGCAACAAGAACGGCAACATGGGCCTGCCAAGATGGTCGGCGACACCCAATAGCTTATCATTTCAAGCGGCGGTCGCCCATGGCTGCTCGGCAAGATGCAATAGGTTTACGACCACCACGCTGTGGCGAAAGAGGCGGCAGGTGGACGGCGTTTTAACGGCGCAGGTGCCGCCGACTCGGGCCGATTGGTGCACCTTACCACTGCTAGTCTTGGCGCGGCCAAAGGTCGTCGTGATGGTCAGGCGCAATTCGCCGCGCTTGGATTGGACCTGCAGCGTCACCGTCTGACCGAGGTGCTGCTTCGGTTGGGCCACGTCGCTGTGGGTGACGCTGACCGTCAGCAGGTAGCTAAATCCTTCGGCCTTGGGGATGAGCGGGTCACCGAGGAGGCGGCGCAAGGCCGAAAGGTTGCCCGAGCGCTGCATATGCCAGCGTGCATCGGTCAGGATGTCGCGCTGGATTCCCGTGATCTCGGCAAGGGCCGTGAGGGCATCGCCGCCGAATTGGCGTTCATCGAGGAACAAGGGGACGCCGACTGAGTGGACCTGTAGCAAAGCCTGTGTCGGACCCATAACGTGCCTCCAAATGCGGGAATCGGACTATTCCATCCCGTAGTTGGTTGTCGGACGTCTTCGCTAAAACTTTAGCCCGGCGCCAACCCGGGTCCGAAGGTGGGCGATAATCACCTGTTATGACTGCTATTAGGAATCATCGCGGTAATGCCTTCGGGGACCAGTTTAAGGCTCTGCGCTCTGCCAGTTGGCGTCGGCGGGATCGATTTCAGCTCCCATGGAAACGCTCCTGGCAGCGCCCATGTCTAAACCAATCTGATGACAGGCTCTATGGCTCGTCAAAACATATGCTGCCACCCCCCCAATGCCACAGCGCCGCCCCCTTGCCAAACCAGACCCTTCGCAGCGGTGACCTCGCCGATCTTGCTAATGGTCACGCCGGGCAGAGGCTGGGCATCCAGCAGCCGTTGTGCCGCCGCCTCCGGCAAGGTGAAGCACAGCTCGAAGTCCTCACCGTCGCTCAGGGCGTGTTGCTGTGCAGCGGTCCGTGGGTCTGCCTGCCCCGCCGCCAGGCCCCGCGCCGCTGGACTGATCGGCAGTGCGGCCGCATCAAGCCTAGCCCCGACACCGCTGGCCGTGAGGATATGGCGCAAATCGCCGGCTAAGCCGTCGCTCAGATCAAGCATCGCATGCAGGCCGTAATCCCTATGGAGCTGCCAGGCCTCACGTAGCCGCGGTGTAAAGCTCAGGTGGTGCCCGAGAATGCTGCCGCCTAGGGCTCCCGTGACGCAGACCCAGTCGCCGGCGACGGCCCCGCTGCGCAGGACGCTACCCCGTGGGTGGGCGCGTCCGGTGATCGCCACGCTGATCACCAACGGACCATCCCAGGCATTGGTGTCGCCGCCGGCGATGGTGAGGCCGTATTCCTCGGCCAGCGGCAGGAGCCCGCTGTAGAGGGCCTTAGCGAGTTCCTCACCGCCGGTCTTTGGCAGTGCGAGGCAGACCGTCGCCGATTCTGGCGCACCGGCCATCGCCGCGAGGTCGCTCAGGTTGACGGCCAGCGCCTTGCGGCCGACTAGGTGGGGTGGGGTGGTGCGTAGGTCAAAGTGCACCCCGTCCATCAACATATCGGCCGCCAGCAGCAGATCGCCGCTCCCTCCGTGCATCACGGCGCTGTCGTCGCCCGGCGCCGTGATGAGGCGACCGTGATCCGCGCTTGGCCAGGGGCCGACGCTGCCAGCAAGGCGCATGCGTTGTTCATGCGCCGCCAAGTTTGCTTGCAACCAGGAGATCCAGTGAAATTCAGACATGCGGCTCCAGTTGAAATAAGCTTGGCAGCTCGGCCGCGCCAACAGGGCTTGGTCGGGGCTGTAATCCGACCAGATGGGCGGCTAGACCGAGCACCTGCTCGGGACTTTCGCCCCGCGCTCGTCTTGCCGCGAGGCCTTCGGAAAAGAAGCGTTTGCTTAATTTTTGACCGTGCGCGTCGACGATCAGCGGGTGGTGGAGAAACTGCATCGGCCGCCGCGCTCCCCCTAGAGCCGCAGCGAGCCAAAGCTGCCTGCCGGTGGCCGCCGTCAGGTCCTGGCCGCGGATGATCAGGTTGATGTCATGCGTGAGATCATCGACGACCACGGCAAAGTTGTAGGTAAATAGCCCATGCCGATCGCGCAGCAGCAAATCGCCACATTGCCGAGCCGGCACTTGCCGCTGTGGGCCCAGTAGTAAATCATTAAATGTTTGCTCTTGCTCTGGTATCTCCACCCGCCAGCCGACTCCCGGCTGATCTAGGGCTAAACCGCGCGAGCGACACCTGCCGCTGTAGCAGAGTTCTTCGGCCGCCTCGCCATCAGGTCTAGTCGGCATAGTTCGGGCGATGACTTGCCTTGAGCAGTCGCAGCCATAAACAAGAAAATTCTTCCGCAACACCTCCACCGCAGCCAGATAGCGCGGCGTGGCGTCGCTTTGGCGAAAATCCGCCGGCTGATCCGCGTTAAAGGTCGAATTAGCGTGGTTTAGGCCGAGCCACGCTAGGTCGTTAAACATGGCGACTTCATACTCCCGCCGGGTGCGGCTTTGGTCGTGATCCTCGCTGCGCAGCAGCACTTTGGCACCGCAGCGACCAGCCACGCCCCAAACAAATATGGCTGACGCCACATGCCCAAGATGTAGCCAACCGGTCGGGCTTGGAGCGAAGCGCGTGAGTGAATGTTGTGCGATGGTTCCGTGAATCTGCATCATCCCAGTTAAATAACTGAAAATAGGACCTAAACCAATCATTGTCGCGACTAGGGTTTTCAACCCCGGTTGTTTCATGCTAAAAGCTTAGGCACGAGACTGGATGAACGATGCTAACTATACGAAATGAGGTTCTTATTGCGACGCATACTGAGTGACATCCGCGGGCTTGTCATGGTCGCAATCGCCCTTTTGGCGTATGCACCGAGCCTCATGGCGATGGCACCAGTTGGTCCCATGTCTCTGCCGCATCAAAATCGGGACACCTTCGATCCGTTTCCATTGACCCTCCCTGCGGCTTTGCATAGCGGTGAGGAAGCGGCGCAGCCAGCCGCAGCCACGGCACCCAGCCTGCGTGATAGCCTGCTGCAGGTCGCAGATAAATACGCTGGTGAGACCTATATTCCTTATGTTTGGGGTGGCGACGCCGTCGGCAGCAAGCGCGCTTGCGAACAGTGCCGCGCTTGCATCGGCATACGCCATCATCTGATGGTCTCGAAGCAGCCGGCGTCGTGTCAGGCTTGTAAGCAATGCGGCCTCGATTGCAGCCATTTCGTGCAGCGGATCTTTCGCGAGGCGGGCCTTAGTTTTCCCTACCTGCCAACGATGCAGCTGAAGCATCTAACCCCGGCCAAATTACGTCTGAATAACCTCGTCGATGTCGGTCGCGACCTGCACTTGGCCAAGCCGGGTGATCTCTTGCTCCATAAGAATCACATCGTCATGCTACTGGACAAGACTGGGGCGCGCAGCGGCGATTTCATTCATGTCAGTCGTTTGATCAAGCGCGGTAAGGTCGGTGGGGTCGAGGTGGTACGCGATACGGATCTCGAAAAGTACCGCGGCAAAGTCCTGCGTATCCTACGCCATGTCGCCATCGATCAGGCCGATAAGCGATCGCCTGCAGCCAAACCTCTGGTACTGCCACCGCCGTCAAAGTCCTACGACCAACGTCGACTACGCATCGTCCGCGCGGAGTGACACGGCGTGCAGCCTCTGACGATCGGTATCTTTGATTCGGGCGTCGGCGGCTTGGCTGTTTACCAAGAGGTGCGCCAAAGGTTGCCTGGTGCGGCCTATGTTTATTGTTTCGACAACAAGCATTTTCCTTACGGCTCGCTGCATGAGGATGCGGTCATCCAGTACACCCTGGACGCGGCAGTGCCTTTGGTTCAACAGTACCAATTGAACCTGCTGATCATCGCCTGCAACACCGCCAGTACGGTGGTGCTGCCACCCCTGCGTCAGCTCCTACCGATTCCGGTGATCGGCGTCGTGCCCGCTATCAAGCCGGCTGCGGCCGCGACTAAGACCGGAACGATCGGCCTGCTGGCGACCCCTGCGACCGTGCAGCGGCGTTACAGCGACGAACTCATCTTACAGCACGCGTCAGGATGCCAAGTCGTGCGCGTCGGTTCCAGCGTGTTGGTTGAGTTAGCCGAGCGTAAGCTACGCGGTGCAGTGCCTTCTCTCGCCCTGGCCGTGCAGCGCGAGATCGCCCCGCTCTTTGCCAGCGGTCCGGGGCCCAAGCAAATAGACACCGTCGTCCTCGGCTGCACCCATTTTCCCTTGCTCGCCGCCGAACTCAAACAGGCCGCTCCATGGCCCGTCCAGTGGCTCGACTCCGGTGCCGCCATCGCCGCGCGTTGCAGGGAGCTCGCCCATAAACATCATTTAGTTGAGGTCGAGGCGCCCCCGCCAGGCATCGCGGTCTGCACTCAAGCGGACCAGGCCGCCCAGCTTTTAGGTCCAGCTCTCCGCTCCCTTGGCCTACGGTCCTTAACTGAACTCCGCACCTAGGATGTGTCGTCGTCCCGGCAACAGGGAGAACAGGAAACTGGAGAACAGGGATTTGAGCCTTCTACCCTTTGAGCACTCGCTTGGGCATCGCCTCGGCCTCATCCAGCGCCTCTACCAACTCCGGCAGACCCCGCCTCGCTAAACGATGTCCCGAGTCCGTTACTAGGTCGAGCTGGTACTTGAGCGAGATTCCGCTCACTCGGTCGCGCCCGTCGCCTTTGCTCTTATACAGCATGGTATCGGCTGCTTTGATGACATCTTCGGCGCGCCCGCGAAACCCACGTTCGACGAAAGCAGCGCCGATGCTCGACGTCACCCGCACGCAGTGCCCGTCGCGCTCAAAGGTGGCACTCGCGATGGCGCGGCGGACCTTTTCCGCTTTGGCCTGCAGGCAGGCCAGGTTGGTCGCGGCGCAGGCGATGATGAATTCATCGCCACCATAGCGGGCCTCGACGTCTTGTCCGCCGAACAGTCCGAGTTCGCGCACGAGCTTGCCGGTTTCGCTGATGACGAAGCTACCGATCAGATGGTTGGTGGTATCATTGACCGATTTAAAATGATCTAGATCTAGCATCAGCACGCCAAGTCCACTTTTACCCTTACGGCAGGCGCGCAGCAGATCGGCGAATTTAAGATTGAACTGTCGCATATTTGCTAGGCCAGTCAGTTCATCGGTCAACGACAACTGGCGTAATTTATGGTTGGCGCTGCGCAGTTGATCGGTCATTTCCTTGAGGCGAAGGACGGCGCGAATGCGGGCCATTAATTCGGCGGCGGTGGTACCGCGGCGGACGAAGTCATCGGCGCCCATTTCCAAGCAGGCGACACTTTGCGCCGCATCGTCGTCGGCTGGGCCATCGACAAAGATCAACCCAGTATGACGATTGCCTTCACTAGAGCGGACGTAGCTGGTGATCTCGGCGCCGATCCCGCTCAGCTGGGCCGTGCTGATGAGCATGAGGTCGGGATGATTTTTGTGAAAGAGTCGTAGGCTATCAGCCACGCCGGAGGCGACGTCGACCTGCAGTTCAGATCCGGCCGTACTGCGCAGCAGCCCGGCCAAGTCCTCGCGACCTTGGTCGTCCGGACTCACGACCAGGACCGTCATTGGCCGGGAAATGCCTTTGACCTGCGTGGACATCTGGGCTTTGTCTCCAAAAGAGGCCACTTGACCGCCTCCCAACCTAAGTTAGGAACTCTCACACACTCAGGCCCTATCGGCAGGTTTCGCGAATAGTTGAATCCCTTCTGAAGGATATTCCTAAGGCGCCAATTCTATGACGCTTTTTTGGGGGCTTTGGGAGCTAAATGGGCTTTGTCCCGAGCACTATAGGATTAATTTACTGGGACTCTTTTGCCCCCACCTGGTCGGCAGGTCTTACCCAGAAGGGTACCCCTTAACTTTGTGGCGCAGCTGCCGAAAGGCGAGCATCGGAGCGCATTGCGTTAAGCTAGCAGGGCGGGCGTTTAGACGCACTGGAGGATGGCTTGGTGGAACGGCAGGATAAACCAATCAAAACCGTCGTGTCTGCGGTGAATGGAGTGTTTCAACCACTCTATCCGTCGCGGGGCGGCCTTGCCGGTATGCCGCCCAACTCTAAGTCCAACTCTAAGTCCAAGGTGAAAGGCCGTAGCTCATGGCTGCGCGCGACCTTGCGCGTGACTCTGCTCACCGGCTTGGTTGCTGTCCTGGGTCTCAGCCTGCTGACCTATTTATGGCTGCGTGAGCTCAACGTCTTCAACATCACCCCAGAGCAGTTGAGTCTGATCACCGCTGCTAAACCAACTGATAACAGTTTAGTGTTTGATCGCAGTGGTCATAAGATTGGCGAACTCTTCAGCAGCTATCACATCAATGTAACCTACGAGCAGATACCAAAGAGTCTGGTGCAAGCGATCCTGGCGATCGAGGATCGTAGCTTCTGGAAGCATCAGGGTTATGATGCCAAAGGGATTGCGCGCGCTGCCTATGCGCACCTTCGTGGCAGCGGCGGCTACCAAGGCGCAAGTACCTTGACCCAGCAGGTCGTGCGCAACTTTCTTCTGCCCTCGGAGCGGTCGATGCAGCGTAAAGTTCAGGAGATCGCCCTGGCGATCCAGCTTGAGAAGGTGATGACTAAAGAACAGATCTTCACCGTCTATGCCAATGCGATGTTCCTCGGTAACGGCGCCTATGGCGTAGGCGCCGCGGCCTATCGGTACTTTGGCAAAAGTGTGCAGTCCCTGCAGCCGGAAGAGTCGGCGTTGATCGCTGGCTTGTTTCAGTCGCCAAGCCGCTATAATCCGACACGCTACGCCGCTCGCGCCAAGCAACGCCAGTTGCAGGTGATCAAAGCGATGGTCCAAGCGAAGATGCTGACAGCAAAGGTCGGACGTGACCTGGAACAGCGCCCACTTGTTTACCATGAATACCATCCGGCGAATGCGGCGACTGCGCCGTATTTTATCGACTACGTCAAAGAGCAGGCGGTCAAATTACTCGGCTCTAAAGGTGCGCTTGGTGGTCAGGGCCTACGCATTTATACAACCCTTGACGACCGCCTGCAGAAGCTGGCTGAGGCTGGTATCCATCAATCGGCGGCGCAGCTCGACCAGACCGCGCAGCGTACCGCCGAGGTCAAAACAGCGGATGGCAAGGTCAGTAAGGCGAACCTCGAAGCGGCGTTGATCTCCGTCGATCCGCGCACCGGGGAAATCCTCGCGATGGTTGGTGGTCGTGACTACCACCGTAGTCAATTCAATCGCACCTACCAATCGCTGCGGTCACCGGGCTCGGCGTTCAAGCCCGTAGTCTATGCACAAGCGCTGCGCCAGCATTGGAAGTGGAGCGATGTTATCTTTGTCTCTCCGATCACCATCCAGAATTATCGTCCACACACGCCTGACGAGGACTTTGGCAAAGAGACGACGCTGCTTCGTGCGTTCTTCCGGTCGATGAATACCCCCACGGTCGAACTCGGTCAGCGCCTGGGTCTGAACAATGTCTTGCAGCTAGCGCGCCGCTTTGGCATACGCTCGCCGCTTAAGGAGGAGTTCGGCACGCTCCTCGGTAGCTCGGACGCCACCATGCTGGATATGGCGCGCATGTACAGCACTTTCGCCAACGCCGGAAGGCTGGTCGAGCAGGTTGCCATCAATCGCATCGAGTCGAGCACGGGTGAGGTGCTCTACAGCGTCCCAACCGCTGCCGAGCGGAGTCTAGAGGTGGTCAGTCCGCAGATTGCTTTTCTGATGACTCAAGGCATGCGCGCCGTATTGCAGATGGGCACTGGCAGCGGCGCGGCGCATTTGAGTGGGGTTGCGGCTGGTAAAACCGGCACCTCAAATGAATCGACCGACAATTGGTTTTGCGGCTATGCGCCCAACCTCGCCACCGTGGTGTGGGTTGGCACCGACGAACATGCGCAGATCTACGGCGACGTCACTGGTGGTAAACTGGCCTTGCCCATTTGGGACCGCTATATGACAGCAGCTTTTAAGGCCAGGGCACCAGAGCCGTTTACGGCACCTAGCGGTATCGTCACGAATGTCGTGCATCCGCGCTACGGCAACGTGTCGCCCGGCGGCGTGCGGATGTACTTCCTCAAAGGCTATGAACCCGCGACCGACTCGTCGGCGCTTGAAGTCCTGTCGCAAAGCGCAGGGTCGGGATACCGCGATGTCTTTATCCACTAAACCATGGACTCAGATCCTTCGCCCCAACGCTGCTTTAAGCTATGCTTTGAGCCTGAGCCTGGTCGTGGTGATGGGCCTAAGCAGTGGTTGTTCGACGCCTAAACCTGCCGCGAAGGCGAAGCCAGATTCAGAGGAGTACCTTGAGGACGATGGCGCTGCAAGTCCCGCCGAGGCTCCCTTGCCCAGGCCTAGCCCCAAGCCGGTAGCGAAACCGGGTAGGAAGATGGGTTTGCCAGCCAAAGCTGCGCCAGCCATCGCGGCTGCTCCAGCTGCTCCAGCTGCTCCAGCTGCTCCAGCTGCTCCAGCTGCTCCTGCTGCTCCTGTTGCTACGGTCGCTCCCACGGCACCGAGTCCCGGAAGGGCGGTTGGTGCGTCCGTGCCGGCAATTCCACCCCTGGTCCCTCCTCCCGCCGCGCCTGTGGCACCGACTTTGACTAAAGCGGCGCAGAGCTGCCGAGATATGCTCAACCATTTTAGCCCGGTCTACCGTCAACTGTTTACCATGCTGCCACCCGGCAGCTATGTGAAGACCAATTCGACGCTCGAACAGCTCAGCTTCGCTGACCTCGCTAAGTGTGATGATCCCGCCTTGCGCAAGCCGCTGGTGCAAGCAGCGCTCGATGCGGTGAACACGCAGAGTGGTCGGATTGGGCTGATCCTACCGCTGACTGGACCCTACGGTAAACAAGCGACCTATGTGGTCAACGGCCTGCGCGCGGCCTTTGCGGAAAGCGGCGCTTCCTTTGACCAACTGGTGGTGCTGAAAGACAGTGGTGGGCTGGCGAACGGGGTCGCGGCGCGCTTGGCTGAACTGGTGTTCAAGGACCGAGTGGCGATGGTGATCGGTGGTTTTGAGCGCGATGCGGCCGTCACCCTGGTGCAGTGGTCAGAGCGTCTGCTGCTTCCAGTGGTGGTTTTGCATCGTGAACGCGAGCTGGTGAATCTATCAAAATATGCCTTTAGCGTTTACCCGGACGAAGAACGACTGGCCTCGACGCTGGCGCTGGCGACGACGCAGCGCAGCTTCAAACGCATTGCGTTGCTGAAACCCGATTCCGGTCGTGCCGACAAGGTGACTGCTTATTTCAAGGCCGCGGTGCTGGCAAACGGCGGGAAAATTGCCGCAGAGTTGTCTTACACGAGCAACAATTTTGAATCGATGCAGTCGGCCGTTAGATCGCTCCTGCACACTGAGATGCGTGGGCGGGAGCAGGAGTACCGTCAGGCTTACAAGGAAGCCAAGACGGCGGCGGAGGCCGAAGGCGTGGCTTTTAACGCAAAAATGGTGGTGCTCAAGCCGGTGGTCGATATCGATGCGGTGTTTATCCCCGATGACTTTCGCAGCCTGCGTTATTTCGCCAAGATCTTTAAATTCAACCAGGTGAATAAACTACCATTGATCGGCAATCATGAGTGGCGCTCGCCGGCTTTGCTCGATCCCTATGATGAGTTCCTGGTTGGAAGTATCTTTGGCGACTTCATCGGTAACTATAACAAGCTGCCGAAAGTGGTGTCTGCGCCGACCTTGGCATCCTCACCGTACTTTATTGAACCGCAGATGGTGCAGGTGGTGGACTTCCAATTGATCGGCTACCGTGCGGGGCGAATCGGCAAGGCGCTGGCGCAGCAACCAAGCCTCAACCGTCGCGCCGTACTTCGGGCGATGGCGCAACTCACCGGTGACCAGGCCGGGCTGCCGACAGCAGGGCAGATCTTCGATAAGGATCGTCACTGCTACTGGCCAACTTACGTCTTTAGCATTGCCCCGCATGAGCTGCGCTTGGAGCACTCCTTGGCGAACGGTGCCGCGTCCGCAGCGTCGGCCATGCGCACAGCCAGTGGTGCGTCTGCCACGGGCGGGATCAAGCGCTAGCGCCGACAGATATTCATGGGCTCAAGGAATACGGTTGATCTTAATCATATTCGTCGGCTTCATTTGATTGATCGGAATGCCCGCCGTGATCACGACGCGGTCGCCAGAGTTCACGATGCCCATGCTTTTTAACAGCGCCGGCAGATCCTGGAGCAGCACATCGGTGTTGTAAAACAGCGGATTTTGCATCGCATAGACGCCCCACACCAAGACCAGCCGTTGCACGACGTCGCGCCTTGGGCTGATGGCGATGATCGGAGTATGCGGCCGCCACTTCGCCACCGACATGGCGATGGCTCCGGTTAAGGTCAAGCAGACGATGGCCTTGGCGTTGAGTTCATCGGCGGCCTCGCAGGCAGCGCGGGCGATGGCCTCGTGTACCTCCCATTTGTTGTCATGCCGCTCTAAGAAGTCGGTGCGGTAGCGCACTGGCCGCTTGAAGGTCCAGCCTTCGACTTCGTTGATCAGCCGCGCCATGGTGCGGACACACTCGACGGGATACTTGCCGCTAGCAACCTCGCCCGAAAGCATGACGCAGTCGGCACCATCCAAGACGCCGTTGGCGACGTCGGCCAACTCAGCGAGGGTTGGCTCGGGGTTCTCGATCATCGATTCCAGCATCTGCGTGGCGATGATCACTGGTTTAGCGAGCTTGGCGGCGGCGGCGATGATGCGCTTTTGGAAGCCCGGGACGCGTTCCACGCTGCCCTCGACGCCAAGATCGCCGCGGGCGACCATCAGACCATCGGCGACAGCACAGATGGCGTCGATCTCGTCGATGGCCGGGAGCTTCTCGATCTTGGCGATGACGGGAATATCCGCGCCCACGGCCTGGATC
>Ga0315292_10000300_pt1 | contig 22082 bp, 28 predicted proteins | sample YL17G13_0_MG_FD_204029 | JGI IMG/M metagenome (GOLD analysis project Ga0315292, IMG submission 204029) | Sediment microbial communities from Yellowstone Lake, YNP, Wyoming, USA - YL17G13_0 | ecosystem: Environmental > Aquatic > Freshwater > Lake > Sediment | place: USA: Wyoming | collected... | reverse complement strand
CTCCCTGCCTCTGCGAGGGCCCCATCGCGGGCCGTCGCGAGCTCGCCAAGCTCAGGCTGTACCGCAGGTGCTGACCTGTGTGCTCTTGATAGCTTGTGTTCCCTCGCATGTGCTTCCTTGTCTTGATAAGAGGAGATGATTGAAAAAGCGTGAAGTTCCGAGATGTGAAGTTGTTCTGAGATAACTTTAAGGGGGACTAGGCCGTGCGCACGGACGAAGCGAAGGACCTGTTCCTCGAGTTTCTTGGCCTGGCGCACATGCCGCGCCATATCGTAATTTGTGGGCATTGTATCTGAAATACAGTATTTTTGTTCAGCCAAATATATTTGTGTTGCCTCCTGACGAGGGTGCCAAATCAGATGAAGTGCTTCTACCATAAGGCCGACTCCGACGGGAAGTGCTCTGGCGCTATTGTCAAGATGGCCCATCCCGACGTTCAGCTAATCCCTTTCAATTATGGCGACAAGTTCCCCTGGGAATCCATCAAGCCTGGCGAGCCTGTGTTCATGGTCGACGTCAGCCTGCAGCCAGCGGAAATGGAAAGGCTTAGCGGGATTAGCGACCTCATCTGGATAGACCATCACACGTCGGCCATAAGTGCCATAAACCCGGATATTGGCGGACTTAGGCGTGTCGGGTCGGCTGGCTGCGAGCTGACGTGGGAATTCCTAAACGGCTCGGAAGAGGTTCCCCTTGCCGTGACCTATATCGGGAGGTACGACGTCTGGGACAAGTCTGATGAGAAGCTCTGGAAGGAGAAGCTCGTACCCCTAACGATGGGCCTGCGGGGGCAAAACGTAAGCCCGGACAACCTCCTGTTCTGGGAGAATCTGTTTAGCAAACCGGAGATCATAGAAAAGCTCATCCAGGCCGGCAAGGTCATCCTGGGATATCAAAAGGAACAGAGCAAGTCGCACGGCGATGAGTCCTACTATGAAGGGACGTTTGCCGGCAAGAAAGCCATCTTCGGGAATACTGGTCGCGGCAGCGAGAGCTTTGAGGGCTTCTTCGATCCGGCCAAGCACGACATCATGGTATCCTATTCACACACGAAGGATAAGCAGTGGAGAGTCAGCCTTTATTCTACGAAGGTCGACGTCGCTGAACTCGCCAAGAAATATGGTGGCGGGGGCCACAAAGGAGCCTCCGGCTTTATCGCGAAGGATCTTTCATTCATAGACTCATAGACCATGAAACTCAGCACGCTTTATGAGGACGGACACTGGAGGCCTATTAGCGGCTATCCGGGCAGCATGGTAAAGAAAAAGAAGCTTAAGGGAAGGAAGAGAAGGGACGAGATGTCGTTCATCGCGCATCCAGGGACCGCGAGGAGGTTCAGGCGTTGGGGTAAGAAGGCTAAGAAGTAGCAGATTTGAGCGGATGCGAGAAACTTATCTTGTAGACTCTTGTGTCGCTGCTATCGCTGTTATTCTTATCCCTACATCTTGCACAGAGGCGATTGCCCGGCCATGTGGAAATCATTGGTTGCCCGCATCTCAGACAGTCGCACTTCTTGCCTTCCTGTCTGCAAAAAGCCATGGTTCATCCCCCATAGCTAATGGTCCCTATAAAATACATTTGCCATGAATATCTGGGTCAGCGATAAGAGAGACATGACTGCGGTACCGAAGGGAAGGGATAGCACCAAACCCACGGCTATCCTGAAGCCACCCGATCGCACGTATTTCAAAGTTGGAGACTTCTACATCGGCTGGGAAGACCTCACCGCACAAGACTTCCTCAACGACAATAGCATGTCCAGGATGCAATCATGACCAAGATGAAGCAAGTGTTCGACATGGAGAAATTCTATGTCGACGAGGCTTGTTTCTCCTATGAAGGGAAGGACTCGGCAGTAAATTTTCAGCTCTGGAAGTTTATTGCCGAGGCGAATCGCATCCGGGAGGAGTGTCGGGACTTCTTGGAAGGCGTCGGCGTCAAGAAGAACCTGTCGCAGAGGACGTCGTCTGCGCTTAACTGGTTGAGGGTTCGCGGATTCGTGAGGTCTACCCGCGACATAGTCAGGAAGGAGATCGCCAAACAGGTGCCTCAGAAGATCAAGGCGCCGCACAGGACGACGTCCATGCCGCGGTTAGATGATGGAAGCGTCGATTTCGAATCCTTCAACGAGATGCTCCACGAGAGGGGCAGGATAACGGTGGGTTTGGCCAGCCTGGTTCCACCAAAGCAATTCGTGGAAACGCACGTCAAGACGAATCCACACCATAGGGAAGGCCAGATTTTGGTAGCCGCCAGGAGCACGGGGCAGGCGAGGTGGGAGCAGGTCCGGGACGTCATTCACAAGGAATTTCAGACGCTCTGCGACTGCAAAGTCTAGATGGAAGTGATGACCACATCGTTAATGTCGAATTTCACGCCAGGCCTCTTCGTCCACGCATATCCGCCGCCCGTCTCATAAGTTGACGCTGGGATGTCCACTACATATTTCTCCGCTCCGAGAGACGCGACGACGGCTGCGTGGTCATCACCCTCCCAGCCATAATCGTCGAGTTCGACGTCTTGCACGCCCTGGGCAATGATCCCTGAGATTTCCTCTGCGACTTTGTCGCATATTCCACCGGATCCCACATCGGGATCGCCATCATCAGACGGATCCCATTCGTCATAGGCCTTCTGCGCTGCCTGGATCATCTGTGGGCGCAGACGAAGCAGGGCTTGATAAAGCCTGCCGGGACCTTCCAGGAGGGAAAGTTTCATAGTTCCTCGAGCTTGGCGTCAAGCTTGTCCTTGATGGACTGCTGGAGCGTCGTCGAGACGACCTTGGACATGTCCTTGATGTCCGCGTGGGAGAGCTCGCCCCTCTCCTTCTTGAACTTCTTGAGCGCCTTCAGAAGCTCCATGTAGGAATACCGCTCCAGGAGCTTGTAGACGACGTTCGCGTCGCCTTTCGAAGAAAGCTCGCGTGCCCTATTCAAGTTTCCTTGCTTGATCTGCTGGATGTAGGCCATCGTCCTGTTGTACTTGAGCGCCTTGTATTGTGCGACCATCGCGTCGACGATCTCGTTGACCTCCCGCAGCTTCAGTTCCAGTTCGTTCTCCAGGAGGGAGATCTCAGAAAGGGGAGCATCTTTCAGGGCTGACTTCAGTTCTACGTAGTCGACCAGGCCGCGGTAAAGATCCGCCTTCTCTACGTCCAGCTTCGCAACGACCTTCTTGAAGATATTATAGTAATCCCGGATGTTCACACGCTCCATTGGCGTGTACTTCTTCCACTTGTCGTTGAGGACGTCATAGACCGATTCGGCCGCCGCGAAGTCGTCATCCTTCTTATGGATGAAGAAGTTGACGGGTCTTTGCGTATCCGGGATAGGCCTATGGCTGGCGGCTTCGGACCGCTTCTTGTAACGCTCGAACTCCGGAGATTCTGGATTGAGAGGGGTAATGAGATGGATGTCGACGTCCGTCGTCGGATTGTAGAGATGACTTGCCGTGCTCCCGACGAGGGCTACCTTCTTGACGAGCTCGCGGGGAATGAAGTCGAAGAGGCGTCGGAGGATCTCGTCCCGGACCGTCGGCTTGAGCCTATAGAAGGGTCTATCCTTGTCCCAGACATCCAGGGGAAGCGTCTGCCGGTATACGTCGAGAATGCTCTCTGTGAGCTGGGGTTCGAGATGGGTGCTGAGCCTGGTTGCAAAATGCATGTTAGAATATCTTCGCTCGAAGATACATTATGAAGCTCGAGGTATTGTATCTGTCCGAGGCGGTCAAGTACGCGCAGCGCTATAAGTTCTCCTATGGTTCCCATGGCCGCAGCCGGAAGCGGGTCCACGACGCCAGGCCGGTAGTCCTCGTCCTCGCCAAATGGACGCACCCCACGACGGGGAACAGGCTCGTAAGCGGCCTCCTCGATTCCGCCCTGGATGACGACGAGAGAGGCCTCATAAGACAATATCTTGGACAGATTCAGAAGGAGGCCGCACGCGGGAAGTCCGGCATCCAGGCTCTCTGTAAAGGCCATGTGGAGGGAGCAGCCCCCGGCGAGTCCGAGCAGTTCAGAAGGATCTTCTACAAAGCCTACCGCAATTACCGCGAACCTCTCATGCGCGGCAAATCTTCTATAAGGCTCTCCTATCACATCTAGTTTGGCGCTTGTGGTTGCGAAGGTCGTATTTTAGTAAATAGAACATCGTCCCCAACCATTGGCGAGCACATGAAGCCAGATCTTTCTAGTCCGGATAAGATATTGGCCTGGTTCCAGTCGAATAACGGCTTGACCACCTACGACCTTGCGATGCTGGCGAACAAGTCCCCCTCCACGATCCGGAACTGGAAGAGGCGCGCCGGTCTGAAGATGAAGCCGTCCCCGTTCAAGAAGGGCGCATCACACACGAGGAGGAAGGTCGTCGAGGTCATCGACAATCCAGACATCTGGGACAATGCCGAATGGTTCCGACAGAAGTATCTGGTTGAAAGGCATGGCACCCCGACGGTTGCCCGAATGATTAACCGCTCGATCGTGCTAGTCGTCAAGCGTCTGAAGCGATTCAATATCAAGACGCGGCCGCACAAGGAGGCCGTCAGGCCGAAATCAGAATTCTGCAGCGTAGAATGGCTGACGGAGCATTACATTGACAAGAAGTGGTCCCTCAAGAAGTGTGCCCAGGCTGCCGGCGTCGTATCCTATACCATTTATAACTGGCTCATCCACTTTAGGATGAATCCTCGGACTCCGCAGGAGGCCATGGCCGGGGCACTTAATCCGTTCTATGGCAGGAAGCACTCCGCGCAGACCAAGGAGAAGATCCGGCAGGCCATCATCCGACATGCGGCGGCCAGCCAAAAATGATGGAATCTGACAAGATCCGCTTCAAGCGGTTCGTCATTAGTCTGAGGCAGCACCTTCTCGTCAAGCAAGTCAAGATTCACTTCAATAGTATCGACGTCATCTTCACCACCGGCGTAGTCGAACGCTGGCTCATGACCTCCGACCGCCTCCTCGACAAGAAGCGCTATGAATTTACCTTCGAGCCGGGTGAGTCGGATCCCGTTCCCATCCGGACGCAGTTCGAGATAGAGCCTGGCGATCCGGAAGAGCCTCTCAAGCGTAAGCATCCCATGATCATGTTCAAGGAATTCAGGAAGGCCTGCTTCGTAGAGAGGCGACTAGCCATTCAGAGATTCATCACGGAAGTGCTAAAAGGCGGATGGCAGAAGCTTTGGTATCCTGATGACATCCTCTGTAAGGACTTCGACAGGCTAAAGGCTACTCCGCAATGGAGACACTGGACGCCGGACGGGGAGCTTCATGCGGTAGCCGCGCTCTGGTACCGGAACAGCGCAGCCCCGGGGCGGATCATTCTGGAACATTTCAACGAGCTGAGCAGCCTCCCGGGTGCCAAGGGAACCTATGTAGACGGATGGAAGCCGAAATATCTCTATCAGGCCTGCCTGAGGCTCCTGGAATCCAAAGTAGACATAACCCGGTCCGCTATGACCCGGCTGCTCAATTCTACCCTCCGGTTCGGCCCGAAAGTAGTCACTCCCGGCGCCTACTTCTGTCTCCTGAGGCAGTTCGAGATCCAGCCGATTGTCGTGGCGGATTTCAAGCCCGGATTCGGAGCCAAGCTGCTGGCCTCCGCGGCCGCCGGGGCTCATAAATACCTAGTCCGTGAGCCTATTCCGGAAGCTATCCGAAAGATGGCAGAGTTCCTGGACGTCGACGTCCAGCCGCTGGAAGGGCAGTCCTGCGACGTGGCGTTTGCGGACGACGACCTGAAGCCGTTCGGGGAGGGAGACCCAGGTGTCGATGCGGAGCACCTGTTCCTGTGTGTCGTTTCTCCGAGGGACGGGGTGGATAATTTCCCAGTAGTGGTGGTACCCCATGCCGTCCGCAGGGTGCAGGGAATCATTCCACACACCATGCTGCACTACGTCCGCGTACAAATATAGATAAGGCCAAAAGCGATGGCTAACTGTGAAACCTGCGGAAGCCCCCTGACGCCCGAGGAGAGGGCTGGTAACCCTCGCTCCTACATTGATACGAAGTCTGACGGGAGCCAGAACAGATACTCAAAAGACCATTGCCACGGTTGCAACACCAAGGAGCTAGAGAAAAAGGGGGTCGTAGAGAATCATGGCTGAATCCGGGTCTGGGCAGACCAAGAAGACGCCCCTTGAGGAGCTTCTCGAGAAGAGGGGCACCCCCGGAGAAGGCCAGGTGCCTGTGAGCTTTATTGAACTCATGCAACTGAAGGACGTCTTGCCTCTGGAGAAGAAATAGAATGGTTCAAGCTCACATTCCTGATCCGCGAACGCTCGTCGATGAGCAGGTGATCACTATCCAGGGTCACGACGGCGCATCGACGACGTACATCTACGACCTTGAGACCCAGACCCTGACCTACAAGGACTCGAACATCGTCATCCCGCCGTTCCACGGCCAGACCCACGTGACCTCGGACCCGGTGCCGGATGCGACTACCGACCTGCACGGGCTGATGTCCGCGGACGACAAGGCCAGACTGGATGCGCTCATCCAGACCCGGATCGGCGTCCTGGGATTCATCGGGTCCGGCTTCCCGGACGACCAGGGGTGGCTCCAGGGCGACATCATCCTCGCGGCCGGAACTGAATTCATCAACCTGGAGCGAGTAGGCAACGTCGTCCGGTTCACGGTAGACTCGGCGGTGCCGCTGGGCTGCTGTTTCGTCCCTGGCGCACCTGTGCATATGGCGGATGGGACGACGAAGCCCATTGAAAATGTCCAGATTGGCGACCTTGTGGTCACCCACTCTGGCGACGTGAGAAGGGTATCCGCTTTGAAGCGTAATCCGTGGAACGGCGATATCTATGATATCTCGGTAATCGGCCGAGAGGGCCTGGCAGTTACTGGATATCACCCAATTCTTGCCGCCGGTGTCGTAAGCGCCGTCCGCAACAAGGCGCTGCGCGACGTCGGCCTTCTGCACGACGAATTCCATTGGGTGCGCGCAGATAGCTTGCAGGTCGGCGATAAGGTCGCCTTGAGGGGCGCCTCGACGCACGTCGTGGAGGTGAAGTCCATAGACTTTAGCGGGCCCAGCGCGACGCTCTCGGAAGGGATGATCTATCCCACCCGCAGCGACGGGTTTGTGGACGGGATGGCGTCCGGCATCCCACAATCCGTGGAAGTGAACGCCGACCTCATGCGGCTCCTGGGGATCTATGTCGCGGAAGGGTGCTACAGCGATAAGAACGGGATCCGTTTCACGGTTCACGAGAAGGAGATGCACGGAGGAATTGGCTCCGACGTCATCCGCCTTATGAGGGATATCTTCAAGCTTGAGCCGAAGATCTATAAGCGCGGTCTTGCAAAGGCTTGCGACATAAAGTTCAGCAGCAAGATCTTGGGACATAAGCTTCTCGAGTGGTTCGGAAAGGGTGCCAACAAGAAGAGTGTCCCGGATTGGATAATGAGCCTGGATCCGGCTCTTCAATATTACTTCCTGCTTGGCGTGCTGCAGGGAGATGGATATGTCCAGAAGCAGGAAAATCCGTTCATCGCACTTCATCTGGCAAGCGAGCGGCTTATTTCTCAACTGGCTGCCATCTGTGACCGCCTCGGATATAACTTCCAGACTCCTGGCGGGAAACGGAATAGCGCAGGGCCAGCCGCGCGGAAAGCCGGAAGGAAGGCTGGGAATTATGCCTACAGGCTGACTCTCAACGGCTCCCATTGCCCTGAGCTCCTGCGAGATCTCAGTGGCATCCAGATCTCCAGTCAGACAGATATTCGGACTGGGACCGTCAGGTCCGTCGAGAAGAGGCACTACGACGGCATCGTTTACAATCTGGAAGTGGAAAAGGATCGCTCCTACGTCGTAAACGGCATCGCAGTCCACAACTGCGAGGAGTGCGCGAACATCTTCTGGCTCCAGGATCCTTCAGACGTTGCTGCCATCATGCCGCCTTCCTGCGGCGGGAAGCTTCCTGGCGTCAACGAGTACGGCGAGCTCAAGATCTTCGCGATGCCGGAGACGACGATCTTCGACCCGAGCAAGCCCCTGGACACGCTCAACAAGAAGGGCCGCTACCCGACGCTCCAGTTCCGGCGCTCGACGGACCAGCTCCAGGCTGGCGCGGCCGAGCTGGAGATCGTGCTCAAGAGGCGGACCAATTATACGACCCAGGTCGGCTGGGCCATGACTCCGACGCCGACCAAGGCCGTGTGCGCCTGGTGGATGGGCGACGACTCCCTGGGGAACCAGATCCGGTTCGACCTGGATGCCCAGACCGAGCCCGGGATGCTCGGGGCCCTCCTCTACAAGGGCCATACGCTCACGCGGCGGATGGCTGTAGTCACCAGCTACTCGCCCTCCGTCATCGCGACCAACCAGTACAACGTGAAGTATTGGGACGTCCTCAAGGCGGAGCCCATCGGCAGCGCGTTCGTAGCTACGAACATCTGGAAGTATCAGAACCCGGAAAATTCGCCGACCGCCAATACCAATCCCAGGACGCTCACCTTGGACGCGACGGGCGCCCTGCTGGACATCGGCACGCTCGTCCAGCTCTGGGAATTCAAGATCGCCGAAGTCAGCGGACAGCCGATCTACCGGCGTTACTTCAACCTGCAGCCGCAGCTCTCTGCGGACGTCCTCTGGAACCTGACCGGAGCCATTCGCTTCGGCGACCTCCTGACTGCGCGGAAGGAGAATGAGCACGGGTCAGATCCGACGACGGGCGTGCGGACGGACGTGTCGGACCTCACGACCATCGAGCGGACGATCTGGGGCCTCAAGGGTTATCCGGACATCCTTCTGCTATCGGATGACCTTCTGGATTCCTCCGGACCCAATCCAGACCCGTCCGGGGTCCAGATCAACGACCAGTACATGGCCGACATCGATCCGACTTTGCCGGGCCTGAAGGTCATCGAGCCCATCCCGACGGCGAGCTACCCCAGCAGGCCGGTCTTCCTCTGGCATCGCCTGGCGCACAAGAACCATTACCTGAAGGCGCTCATCGGCCAGCCGGATTCCAGCAAGTTCCCGCCCATCGACATCCTGCTCAAGGCGCCGGTCGAGAGCACGACTGACATGTACGGGAAGATCATCCGGCGCGGTACGATCACGAAGGGCCCTTTCACCAACGGGCACTTCATCATCGCGAAGGGCGTGTGCTGGAAGGACCTACCGCAGTCGGGCGCCGTCCGGATCATGACGGGGAACTACCGGAATACCATCTGGGACTTCTACGCCAAGACCGCGTTCTCGAACTACGATGACGATGCGGTAGTGCTGATCGGCAACGACACGTTCCCGTTCAGCGAGGATTCCGGATCAGCCGGACCCGGGTCCGGATCTGGCGGCGGGTCCGATACGCCTCTCTCCACGACGGTCGTCGAGATCCTCCACCAGGACTTCAATGCCCCGGCAGTCCGGCTCGAGTTCTCCATCAATCCGACCTCGGGCGACGAGACGGTCCAGCTCCGGTTCGTCGTGGGCACCCTGGACATGGCGGTGCCTTACGAGCTCAACCTGTCCGGCAATCCGGACGACGACTTCGTCCGCGGGTTCACGCCGGGGTACATGGTCAGCCGGGTCTATACGCAATCCGGCTTCATCACCGCCAACGAGGCACCGGCGGCTGATCCGGAAGGGTTCAAGTGCTACGCGGGCGGGTTCCTGCCCTACGAGATCGACGGGCAGCTGGAGAGGTGGAACGTCTTCGAGGCCATGTTCCGCGATGGCCAGCTCTGGATGTGGTGGAATAACCTACTGATCCCGCCGAGCGCCATTGACAGCGCGGAGCTCCCGACGCCGGTAGTCGTGAACACTCCGTATTTCCCGCTCACGAGCCAGCTGGACATCGGGAAGACCGCCCTGCGCCTGTGGCCTGGTGCGAAGATCCGGGCGGTTGAGGTCAGGGACCAGGGAATGAGGTTCTCAGAGTTCTCACACGGGCAGCTGGAACTGAGGTAGGCCCGGCACGGTATGAGAACGGCCCTGGAGTCAGCTCCGGGGCCGTTGCGTATTTAGACTTTGTCCAAGCCTGCTTCTTCTGGATGTTCCACGGCCCATTTCGCGTAGCAGTTCACGTTGTGGACTGAGGTCTCATCCCAGTCTACGGAGAATGGGCCTTCCTCATCCATCGAGACGAATCCCTCGGCTCCGCATTCGTGGCATTTCACGAGGTCTCCGTCGGTAGCACAATGCGCCTCGGGATGGCAAGGCCCAAAAGAGCCGCAGGTGCAAATATATGAATTGTCGTTGTGGACGTACACCGGAAGATGCATCTTTATCTTCCATAGGGAAGATTGAGTCCGCTCTTTACCTATATAGACGGCTAGTCGTTGATGCGGGAGCATTTCGAGGGGAACCGTCCGAACGACGCTGCGATCTCCCTGAAGTTGTGGCATAGCCGACCAGAGCCTCCGCAAAACAACTTCGGTGAGCCCTCGGGGTCGTGCGATGGCGTTCGGGATCGGTGCCGCACCACATGCCCATGCTTGTGTACGCCAACCCTGCGGGCGCAGATTTCACAAGTAGCATGTCGCCTTTTGTGCGTCTCCACGGCGTCCTCCTTGTTCTGGGGCGGCTACGGGTACGAATAGGTTGTTACGCGGAGGATCCGCATTCGCTCCTTACACTCCTCCGGCGAATGCATCTCGCCCTTCAGGTTTTCGAGGGCATGGAGCGCCTCGGCGAGATTTAGCCTCTCGATGGGAACGTAGGGCAGTGCTCCGAACCATGCCTTCTCGCCGAAACACCGGACGCACCAACCGTATTCCCCAGTAGTGTCAAATACTCCAAGGCAGTTTGGGCACCAGACAAGGCCTCGACCGCGCGCAATCGACGCCGCACAGCACGGCCACTCCTTGATCGCCTTGATCGCTTCGATTCGATTCACGTCAGGTCCCCTTGCAGGTAAAGGTGCTCCAGGAGCGCCTTGAGGTTCGATGTCGCGCCGTTGCAGACCATGAAGTGCTTTCCGGCCACCGACTTGGCCACGTCCTGAATCGAGTGGGACGAGAACTTCTGCATGAGGATGGTCCGGTCGGCGTTCGCGGCTAGCGGCCTCAGGTGGTCGATCCGCCCATCCGCGGAGAAGGACAGCTTGACCACGCCGTCGAAGGCCTTCTCGATCTCGTGGGCCTGCTCGGGCAGGAGTCCGATGACGAAGACGCGCGGCAGGACGGCCTCCTTGGGCTTTGCCTCCTTGGAAGCCTTCCGCGCTGACAGCAGGATCTTCGCCAGGGTCGGCAGTTCCTGCCGGATCGCCTGGACGATGGGGGCAACGATCATGCCGTGGAGCTTCTGGTCGAAACCGGCCGAGAAGAGCGTCCGTCGGAAGACCTCGTTGACCAGGTCCTCCATTGGGAGGTCGCGGATCGTGAGGGGATGGACGAGCACTTCCCTGATGACCTCGGTCTTGACCACGGCAGGTTGTTCCTGCTTTAGTTCGTTCAGGTACTTATGGATCCCCAGCCGCATGGCCTTGTCCAGGGCGCCCAGCTTGCGCCGGCGCTCCTCGGGGAGCCCGGCCTCCTGCGCCCTTTTGAGCGCCTTGGCCATGGTCACGCCCTGCTTGCGGATGATGTTGGCCGCTCGCTTGGCTAGGTCCTCGCGCTCTTCCATCGTCCAACGGACTTTCCTCATAGTTCTAACCTCGACATTTCCTGCGCAACGGGGTCCCGGAACCATGCTTCGGTCTCCTTGTCGAAGGCGGAAAGCGGCGTCTCATCCAGTTTCGCACGTCCTCCCAGTCTAGCCACCTCTGCCCGGGTGGCGCACCAGCGATGCCTGACGATGCCTGACATTTCCTCCCTTGAAAGGGTCTTGATCTTGAACCCGGCCTGCTTGACGCTCGCGCCGAAGGCCATGCCCGTGTCCCAGAACTTGTCGGGCTTGTTCTTCAGGACGAAACTGACCCTGCTGGCAGGGCTCTCGAGGACCGCCTTCGAGATGAGCATCGTGGAAGGATGGGTCAGAGTGCCGTCCCGGAAGTGGGCCGTCCCCAGGATGTCGACGCCTTCCGCCATCTCGATGAGCTTCCGGTCGAAGCCATATAAAAGTGGAAGGCAGTCGGAGTCCAGCAGGAGCAGCCAGGGGGTAACTACGCCCCGCTTGATGAAGGCGTCGATCGCCGAGCCGTGCGCAGCCGCGTTGAATTGGACATGCCGCTCGACGAGCGAGAGCCTATTCCGGTGGGAGGCATCCCGGATCAGTTCCAGGCTCCCGTCCGTGCTCCCGTTGTCGACGACATGGACCCGTGAGACCGCGGCCAGGTTGACTGCGCCCTTGAGGCACAGTTCCGTGAACCGCTTCGTGTTGTGGCTCACTACCAGGATCGAGCATTCGCTCATAACCTATCTCCTTTGCCAGGCGCATCAAACCACATGAATATTATACCCGTCAATCATTCAAATCTACCGTATGAAGCTGAAACATCTTTACGAGCACGATGCCCATACCCCTTCCCTTAAACCGGGACGATGCTCAACATGTGGAAAGGCTGATGGGCACCATAGGTGTCCGAAATGCGGCTGCGACCCCATCTGCCACGCTTGCCAGGCCTCCCACCCGTGCGACGTAGGGGAGGGGAGGGGTATCCAGAGGAAGCAGACAGGTCTCGGGTCTGGCCGGCCGGGCGGCTCCCAGTATTACTAGGAGGCTGATCGTGGGAGCCAGGAAGAAATGGAAGAAGAGCCATTATAGCTGGAAGGCCAAGGGACGCGGACGAGAAAGAAAAGTGGACTGCGTGGAACGTCGGGAGAATGCAGGAACACGAATTACCGCCGAGCGCAAGACCTCGTGGATTCTTGATTAGAATGCCCCGATAGCAAATAATTGCTACGCTATATACCTCCCTGATTTAATACGCTCTGGGTGAGGAATCCAAGGCTTATAAGGAGGTCCAATGAAGCTCACGAAGATCGCCAAGAAGCAACTGCTACTCCGAGAGGACACCCGCCCCTCAGAGGGAATATGGTACTTCGTCTACGTCAAGGGTATCTGGCAGTTGGAATTCTACAAGGCGACCGAGTACGGCGACCTCACGCACGACGAGGTCTGGCGCAAGTACATCTGCGTGCTTCTTAAGGATGCCTACAAGATCAACCCGGACGAGCATATCACCGTCGATACGGTCCCTTCGCACGTCAAGAAGATCGAGCCGAGCAAGACCGACTGGACCGACACGGTCCGGAATTCCTATCGGGGAATGCCACGAGGCCGGGTGACCCTGATCGACGGCATCTATGTCTGCTACCACGGGAACGACTCGCCCCTGCCGGGGAATAAGGCGGAGACCCTCGTCCCGGCCAAGTTCGAGCTCACGAAGCTGATCTTCATGAAGAAGGTGAAGTGGGAGTTCGACGACCACGAGACGATGCTGCCTACGGACAGGGCCATCGTCGAGAAGGCCATCGGGAAGATGCCGCTGTGAGTGCGCCAGAAGCCTGCGTGATCTGCTCCCGTCCGGTCAAGACTGACCGCGGCAGTGCTTACTGCTTGCAGTGTAAGGTCCGTCATCGGCTGTGCGTCGGGTGCTGGCAGACGGCGAGCCTTTCTGGTAGCACCCGCTGGAATAGTAAGGAAATGCGGACGGAGTGGGTCAAGTGTCCGCTGGGGGCGTCATGAGCGACTACAATCTCTACTTGCACCTGGGTAGCAGGCGGCGGTTCTGCACGGATACGCAGATCGCCTTTATGCTCCAGCGCGTGTTCGGGTGGGACTTTAAGGCGTGCAAAGAAGTGGCTGTCGAGCTTCCAAAGGGCCCTCAAGTGATCCTTACTGCGCCCTGGGAGAAGGTCGAGCATTACGCCCAGATCATCAGCCAGCAGGGTGCCTGGGGATACAAGGTCAGCATCCAGCCCGTAGCGGGCTCCGCCGGCCGCCGCATGATCATTTCGAAGGGACCCTGCTTCCTAGGCAAAATATCAAAGACGCCTTGCGGTGGACGGATAAAGAAGTCTGGGTGTGCCTGGTGCTGCGAGGTGCACCAAAACGCCGCGAGGCTAGCTTATCAAGCCAAACACGGCATCAAGCTTCCGCACAAATGACTCTACGGCTGGGACCGTCTCTTCCGCGTGCTTCCTGGCACTGGCGTAGTTAACGCCATCGTCTACAATGTCCACAATGTCGTCGACGTGATAATCCCTTCGAAGCGCGTAGCCGTTCCCTGTCTCCTTCAGGTTGTCCCGCAGGCGCAGCTTGGGGTATCTGACGGTCTCCAGGTTCGGTGCAGGAATATTCTCCTTGGAAGTGCGCCTGGGTCTCGATTCCCGCCTGAACTTCGTGGCGAATTCCGACATGAGCGTGTTAAGCGCCACGTCCCAGTCCGTCGTGCTGCCGTCCGGATAAGTGTACTTCTTCTTCATGACGTAGGCAGCTCGCGCGGTGCCCTTGGAGACGATCAATACCGAGTCGCCCTCTCGCGTCGAGATGACCAGGTCGCCTATGAAGCCTGGAGTCCGGGAAAGCGTGTTGAAGTCGACCTTCTTGCCCTTGAGCCTCTCGTCGATCGCCGCGGACAGGGTCGTCAGCCAGGCTGGGCCGCTGCCATCATCCTTCTTGCCGCCCTTCCCCATGGTCCCCAGGACGTCCGCTAGGGTTACTGGGACCGGCTTCTCGAGCAGCTTCGACAGGGGCACCCCGTCTAGGGCGATGACGATCCCGCCGCCCTCCTGCTGGGAAGCGAAGGTGCGTTGTTCTGCAGAGAGATGTTGAACCACGGCAGCAGCAGAAGGAAGAGTGCCATCCCCAACGCTGAATCCCGGCAGAGTGGTCAGGGAGACGCTTCCCTTCTCGTCGATGGCGTACTTGATGTGTGCCAGGACGGCTTTATATTCGTCCTCATCTTTAAAGGCGAAGTCCGGCAGATATATGTCTTTGCTGGCCGAGATGCTTTCGCCAGGCCTTGCCAGCTTGAAGTCCGTGACCTGAACGTCCTGAGGAGGGGCATCCTGGAATTTCTTGTCCGTCTCCAGGCTGGCCAGGGGGATGGAGATGCTGCCGATAGCCTCCAGCAACCAATCCTCTACCAGGCCATAGTAGCCCAAGGCCTCGCATATCAGCAGGATTCTGTCATCTCTGTCCATAAAGTATGTTTTCTCCAATGATTGATGTGGACGGCTGGACATGGTATAATGCCCCTTTGAGAGGCCAGACAGTGGTGATAGAACTCAAGCTCCCGTCTTCGGACGAACCGGATACTGACCCGGAAGTTCAGTCTTTGTTTCAAAGCATCCAGGCACAGCTCCCGGCGCTGGAGAAGCTATTGGAGAAACATCGCTGGGCACATGAAGAGCCATTCTACCGCTTCTACCATGAGAGTTATAAGGCATATGGCCTTCAAGATGACACCCTGAGCATCATGCGCGGGCTACAGGCCGTCACCCCGAATGCACCTCTGAACTATATGTTCACGAGTATCGTAAAGGAAGGAACCGGCAAGGAATTCAAACTGGAAGACAACGAGAATTGGTTGGCTGTCGTGCGGCCGATCCTGGAGGCGTTCTTCCACGCATTGTTCTTTCTGGAAATGGTTGTCAAGAGCGGGAGGGGATTAAAGTTCCCTCCTACGCTCCTTCCGTGGGATTGGGCAACGGTTTTGCACCTATACAACAAAAGATAATCGGAGCGCAGGCCATGGGAACTCGCCGCAAGCACGAGCCATTCACTCTTCGGCTGATGCCGTTTATGGAGGGGATGGTCGACGCGATGAGAAAGCGGTGTGCCGCAGGGATGGAGCAGCGAGAATTGATCACGGCTGCCGTCGACAGGGAAGTTGGAGGCCTGGCCAAGGCGCTGCAGGACCTTGGATTCGCGCCGCGACGTAGCATGACCGAGGAGGAACGGATAAAGCTTCTGGAAAGAATAAAGATCAACGATGCCACGTGGGACAAACTAGAAGAGCATGCCGACCTGGTTGGTTTGGATCGGACCAGCCTTTTGATCGTCTGCCTCACGCGCTTCTTGCGCCAGTAGCGGGGGACAAATATACTTCGTGCAATCGGAGACGGGATCATGAAGTTCGAGACCAGGCTTGACGAGGCTTTCGGCATCCAGACCCCCATGAGGAAGACCCTATTCGAACGGAAGCTGGAAGAGCTGGACTGGCGGAAGGCTATCGGTGCAGCCGGGATGGGTCTAGCAGCCCTGGGTGGCGCCGGTGCGGCTGACGCGGCTCCCGCCCCTGTCGGGCAGGCCCAGCAGCTGGATGCCCCCATCAAGCCCAAGACGGCGGACGAGAAGGCCGAAGAGCTGGTCAAGCCGCTCCGGGAGGCCTATGACAAGGAAGTGAAGGTCGCCCAGGACAAGTACAACAAGATATTGGCGGTCGAGCTGGACAAGGCCACCAAGGCGGGCTCGCTGGACGACGTGAAGGCCATCAAGAAGGAAATGGAAGAGCCGGAAGGCGACGAATCCAGGTGGAAGAGCCCGACCCACAAGATGGCTGCCAAGCGATACACGGGGGAAGTTGAAACAGCCAAAAAGAAATGGGACGTGGGAATTGCTGGACTGGTTAGACAGCTGGTCCAGAAGAAAGAGCTGGAAGTGGCAGAAAAAATAAAAACTTTAGGTAATATCGAAGCTACCGCTGATTTGCGCAAGACTCTCATAGACAAGACATTCCTTTGGTACGGCAGATTCAAAATCAAACTCTTCGAAGATGGTATTGTTAAAACGAGCGGCGGTGAGATTTGGCATTGGTCGATTGATGGCCAGAATCTTGTCGTTCTTTATGAAGGAGGTGCAAAACCAGCTAATCCACGCTTCGTTTTTAAACAGAATAAAGACGGTTTGTGGGAAAATGAGACGGCTGGTATTTTGCGAGAGGTCAAATAGCGCGAGGTGTCAAGACTGCCCACCGCTTAGAATTAGACGTAAAAGTAATCTCATACCCAGAGCCAAGAAGGCTTGCGATTATTCTCTTTTCCCCAGGACGCTCAATGTCGTCAATAACCATAGGGATATTTCTGAAGAGACTTAAGTGATGAATGATATTAGGTCTACAGTTGGAAGGTGGCCCATCCACGATCAATAAGGAATATTGATCGGGCAACCTACTTGTAAGAATGCCCTCATTATACCAATCATCAACTAATGGAGCATAAATGTACCGTGCTGCGGCGTATTTGTTTACCCATCTTAAATCGTGTTCCACTGAATATAGTATATAGTTTTTGCTTAACAGCCTGGTTGTCCCATCGCCGCTGCCGAGTTCGACCATCACTGATCCAGGCTGGATAGAACTTTTGATCCAGTTGATCATATCTAACTCGGCTGACCAATCATTGGGATTCATCGTGCCTTCCATGCCGTTCGGATTGCTATTCCACGATTCGCCCACACGCTTCGCCATAGGTCCTTATCTTCATAAAACTCAAGCCTAAGGTTATTTCCGTGTTCTATATGATTTATCACATTCGCTGGTAAGATTATCTCTTTAGTCCCTGTCTTCTTTAGGCGATCTCGGAAGTCACAATCATCAAAGCCATACCCTTTCAATAATTCATTGAAACCGCCGATGCTATCAAAGTCGCTGCGCCTGCAGAAAATAGTACCTTGGCAATGATTTTTGTCAAACGCATAGAAGATCTCCTTTTGCGCGAGATTAATATGTCTCCGGACATCGCTCGTCAGCGTTATGTCAACATCTAGGAAGAATAACCAATCGCATTTCGCCAATGACGCGCCTTTATTCCGTGCGGCTGATAGGTTGAATCCAGATTGTGCTTCTTCGATATGTGTCTTAACTTCGTACTGCTTCGCCCATTCCCCACTTTTTTCTGGGCAAGACCAATCAACAAGAATATATTCCTGAAACATGGACATTATTATTGGCAGAGTTTCTTTTAGAAATACTAGCCTACCTTTACAGGTGATTATAGCAGATGCTTGGATAATTCTGTTAATCCCATCATCCTGGATATGGCCGCATTTTGACCACATCATAAGAACGCCCTTGCAATGCGGCAGAAAGTGCTTTTCCCAGATAAAATAGATTCGACTGTGTAATTATTGAGGCGTTTATACGTCATTTGATACCAAAGATGGTGTGAATACGCTTCCGGAAATATCGTATTGCGATCGTGCATTAATTCAATACCTTTGGCATCCCAAAACGGATCGAAGAAAGTAGTACGCGGGAGAATGGTAAGATATTTCGCTAGATACGCTCGGCGGGACACCGTCCATGGCGTGAAGACAGCATGACTTAATCCGCTTTTAAAACTATGAAATTCTTCCAGCCATTCTCTAAGGAAGGGGTTTTTGGGAAGAGAAAGAATAACGGCATTGCATAGGCCATTTGAGAATTCGCGACCCATTATGGCTTGATGGTTGAGTAAACTCGTAATGGGTTTAATGCAAATAGTGTCCATATCAAAGTAAATTCCGCCTTGTTCAATTAAGCGTTGGAGTCGCATTACGTCGGCTCTATACGTACGGCGTGGTAATGGGCACCCAAAAATAGACGTGACTGGTTCAATGAATTCGAATTTTACAAACGGGCGAGCGCGTTCCCACCATTCACCAACCGGTTCTACGCGACCAAGGAGTGTTAGATTATCTGGGTTGTTGATCTTTTGCATAGAATGTAGACAAAGATATTGCCAAAAGTAAAAGGTTTCTATGGGTTCGTCTTTGGTTCCGAGATTGAAAAAAGTGAAGATACGATTTGGAATACGAGATGAAAGGCGTCCCGCTCGGCTAAAAATCTTATTTGCCATTTAAGATCCGTCTACATGCTTTTACAAATCTGTCGGGATTTTTCCTTGCCTCAAATGCATGAAATATTAGTGGCTTACCATTTTGACAGGCATATATAGTGCTTCGTCCAAATTCCATTACCTTGCCTAATCGCCATCCGGGCTTTTCATAAGCGATTGGCGTTAGTAATGCTATCGGCGTATTGTGCGATTGAGCTGCCCAGGTTAATCTTTCTCCCACGTCTGATTTATCATCAGGTTCGAATGATGGGTTTGCCAAAGTGTGATAGAGGGACATGTTAAAACAGACGCAGGAGGGTCCGGCATATGGATGATCGACATTTTTGTGGTTGCTCTGCTGAGCAGCACCACAAATTCCTGGTATGTTCCCAAGAAGAATTGGGATTGCCGTTGATGATAATGGCACAGCATCTACATCAAACAGCACAACAGTCTTTGCTGTGGTACGCCGCAGGAACTGGTCTATCGCCTTACCGTGATAGCAGGAGTCCTCCCCCGGCCCTTCAAAAAGAATTTGCCGTAACGGCATTCGAAATTGGCTAAATACGGCACGCTGCATTTCCAGGACTTCAGTCGTAATATTCTCTTTGTAGAATGACACAACTGCCACACTATTAGTTATTGGGCGCATAATAGGTAATACTTCAGAATACGAATATTTTGATGGAATCATGTTGTTGCCAAATCGGCCATCGTCTTTTGTGTTATTAAAACTTGTTCATATTCCGCTTTTCTTATTGCGCAGCAGTATTTATTCCCGGGTTTATTAAATAGGGAGCATGCCTCATCCGTTGAGAATTGACGTCCGGGATAGCTTTCGACTCCGTGGTAATCTTGTTGCAGATTTCTCCAGTTTCTCCTAAATAATTCGCTATGTTTTAGCCAAAAGAATGTTCCTTCAAAATACCAATTTGGCCAATCTGGCATTTTTGCGTTACTCTTTTTTAAAGCCCCCACTGTGGCAGACGACTCCAGAAGAATGTCTATTGCTATTGGTACACTTAAATTAAGATCATACAGCGCATCTGCCCAAGCTAGCGCATTTGATTTTGTAGGCTCGTCGTTAATGTGGGTTACACCCTTGGCGTGAGCATAGAATGTTGCTTCTCTTGGGTTCAAGGATTGTAAATGAGACAAACCTGCTATGAATGTCTTGGCCTCGCCAAGCTTACTGTCATTGTCGAGTACATACGACTCGGCTGTGTGGCCAAGTTCCCTTAGGACGGCATCCGGGCTGTCCGTCTTTTTATCCACGACTATCATGAATATCTTTCTGCCAGTAAATACATTCCAAAAATTCTTAATTCTCTGAATGTTCCAACGCCATGATGAGTTCTGAACTGGATATATGTGATATAATAAATTTCGTACGAATGGCACATGTTTTATTAAATGCGGCTGACGTTTTTGGAGTACCAACAACACGTCGTCGTATCTGCCAGATTTTTCCCTGATGTCATGTATGGTAGGTCGATATGGGGCAAGCCAATTTAGATATTGCATATTGCATATGTCTTCTATAAAATAGAAGCCATTGAGTCTTAGTTTGGGCCATAACATATAAAATGCCATCGCTTGGTGCGAAGGGTCATGTGATCCATCATCAACGATAATGTCAAACATGTCTCGTGAAAATTCTGCCGTAGTACGCGAATCAGTAATATCACCTATTTTAATGCTGACACGATCTTGTAATTGTGTTATGCAACTTGGGTCCTTGTCAAGCCCATAAATAGTTGCGCATGGGAAAAATTCCTTCCACATCTGTAAAGAATGCCCTTTATCTACCCCTATTTCTAAAACACGTAGAACTCTATCCTTTTCGTGTTTTAAATATTGTTCATAAATTGGAAGATACCTATGTGTCGTTGCCTTATCTGTTCCACTCTTTAATCCCAATTCTTGTAGGCTTGGGTTCCGCATGCCGGACTTTGACCACGAAAATGTCATTTGAAAATGCCGCCTGGGGTTGCGCGCGTTCCGTGGCCGTTGCAAAATTGGCCACCTGTATGGACTGCGATATTATTTAGAAAGCTTGCTGCTTGAAGGTTTAACGTACGCGATCTCATTACGACATCATTTTCACTAGTGGCTCCATCTAATATGCGCGCAAATGTCTGTGACATCGCAATTAATGGAGGGTTGTATACGAAATCGGATTTGCCAATCTCAAAAAGTTCACCATCTATCCTTTCATTTCTTAAAAATGCTTCTCCCTTATGCCAATCGCCGAGCCAAACCCACCCAATTCCTGATTTTAGTAAACTTCTTATTGGCCCAAGCGGAATTGGTCGTAAAAGTTCAAAATCATTCTGAAGGTACAAGACCAATCTATTCTCTCCAACAGTTTTTAGAACAGCCTGTGCTAGGAGATCCGTTGTCTTTGAGCAACCTATACGATGATCATTTAGAACGAGCGGATGAAAACCAAATGATTCTACAATCTTTCGCATTCCGAGCTGATCATTTGAAGCATCGTCAGCGTAGAATTTTTCCCAATTCTCGTTTAGATTTTGAAAGCTTTTTAATGTCCTTATGGTAAGATCTTCCCTGCCGCACGTGAGGAATGCAACAACGGGATTTCCAGAAACGGTACGCTGAATAAATTCGCCTTTTTGCGCCCACGCTATGTCCATTTCTTTATGTCTTTCTCTATTATTCCTGCCAGCTTTCCATCCTTGGGATGCCCAGCATAATGCACGATCCACGAGTCTTTTTTCATTACATGTTTCCAGTCATGCATACATCTCGGCAGTTCGAACATCTTGATCTTCTGCTCCGCTATCCTTATGTTCACCAGGGCCTGCTCCGGATAATCATGTCTAACCCATTTCGGTGGGTCGTCGAACACGTGCAGGTGCTCCCTACCGAAGACTATCACTCCGACATTCCAATATCTGCCATCCCAGACCGGCATCTGGATGCCAGCCCTCTGGCAGAAATCTTCCAGCTCTTTCTTCTTGTTCTTGACGCCCTGGACGTGGGCCTCGTTCAGCATCCCCAGACAGTCCTCCGGCACTACATCGAATAGCGAGGGCGCCTGGGGATGGATTATGACGTCAGAGTCTATGAAGGCTATCCGTCCGTACTCCAGAAGATACTCCCTCATCTGGAGCTTCTCCCAGAACATCTGAATGTTGCTGGGGTACACCCGCTCGGTGATGACCTCGAATGAGGCGCCGCACCGGTGGGCATAGTCCGCCATGAGGGGATGGGTGAGCGAGGAAATCTGCTGGTAGGCTGGACCGATAGAGACAGTGACTATTGCCCGGCGGGACCGGCCGGATTCATCGAAAACATAGGCTTGACCGTAGGTCATCCGTTCAGGCATTTCTTTTGGCTATTATTTTATCATGCCAAATAATTGAATCTTTACCCCATTTCTGGTAAGAATCTTGCAGGA
>Ga0315292_10000299_pt1 | contig 22108 bp, 31 predicted proteins | sample YL17G13_0_MG_FD_204029 | JGI IMG/M metagenome (GOLD analysis project Ga0315292, IMG submission 204029) | Sediment microbial communities from Yellowstone Lake, YNP, Wyoming, USA - YL17G13_0 | ecosystem: Environmental > Aquatic > Freshwater > Lake > Sediment | place: USA: Wyoming | collected... | reverse complement strand
TACAATAAATCCGTAAGTGCATTTATTTATTATAGGTAAGGTGTATTCCGGGGAATTATTATATATTTGTATTAGTAAAATAACATTTCATAATTTGCTAGGTAAGAAAACCTCTGGAGTAATCTGGAGGTTTTGTTTTTATTATTATCTTTGTATCTTAAAATTATTTATTATGCAGTTATATAGAGAAAGGCCTAAGAGTGTTGAGGCTATACAGTATGATGGTACAGAAGAATGTGCTATTAAGATTTCCGGGTATGAGGATTTTGAGGGACACATTAATTATATCAATCATAAATTTGATAGCTTTTTTCTCACTACTATGAATGGTGAGATTAGATTAGCACCGGGGGACTATGTGATACAGGATTGGGCCGGTACATTTTCTTTTATGCCAGAAAAAAAATTTAATAGAATGTATAAAGTATTTGAATAATACTTATATTTGTGATATCATTATTGTTTTGCGATTTATAATGGTTATTGTTTTAATTGGTTATTAAGGTAAGTCTAGGTTTAAAAATCTAGACTTATTTTTTTGTTTAAACTTTAATTGTTTAATAAATTTATTATCTTTACTGGATAATTAAAACATAATATTATGAGTAAAGCAATTAAAAGTCTTAAGGGACGTAGAGTATTAATCAGTCAGCCAGAAAGAAAAGAATCTGTGATTGAATTAAGTGAAGCTGATAAAGCACACATGGATACTGAGGACATGAAGAAGTGGACCAAGTTAACAGTGTATGCAGTTGGTGAAGAAGTTAAAACTTTAGAGGCAGGTGATGTAGTTTACATTGGTGTTAATTCTATCAAGAATGCAGAAGCAATTGAAGTTGATGGAGGTATTAAGTTGATGGTAAGTGAATATGATATTGCAATAGTATGGTAGATATAGATAAACTTTGTGATCTCTATAATGAGAAAAGAAGTAATAGATATTATGATAATGCATTACCAAATTCTTTTAAGTATACAACTCCTAAGCCTGTACTAAAACCAAATAATGAATATGCATTATTTGATGTACTAGAAGCATGGGGACTTGATAAAGATTTTTACTTAGGTAATGTAATTAAGTATCTGGCAAGAACTGGAAAAAAAGATGCTGCTAAAGAGTTAGAGGATCTGGAAAAAGCTGAAGTATATTTAAAAAGAAGAATAGCTGAGTTAAAGAAATGAAATGGCTTTTGATATTATTATTGTATTCATGTGCATCAGTTGGTCCTAACTATAATCAAGGAGGAAGTCACAATGATGATATGGCAATGCGTAGTAAGATTGTATTTAAGGAAGACTTAAGAGTTAAAAACAAAATGATTAATACAAGAAGCTCTGCTAAAAAGAGTATACATAAAGCAAAAAAAATTAAAAATAAAAAATTAAAAAAGTATATTTGATTAAAATATTATTTATATATTGCATTAGCTAAAACAACCATTCTCTGATTTAAGCTATTTATTTGACTAGCTAGGTAAGGAAATCCCAGAAAATTAATCTGGGATTTTGTTTTTATATATATATTTGTAATGATGATTTAAATTTATTTTATGAAAAAATTTGACATGGGAAAATATATACTGTTTGCAGGTAATAATGCTACAGAGATATTTGATTACTATAAGGTTGATGAAATGCATGGGTTGAATAGGAAGGATGCACAAGCAGAAGAGGTAGATAAGACTACTCCTAAAAAAGGAGATGAAGGTAATGGTGTTTATCTTTATGGATTAACTAACTATGATCCTGCAGATAAGAAGTTAACTGCAAAGGATCCATACAAACCATTCTTGTTTATAAACCTTGGTACATTTAAAAGATATAATACTACTGAAAAAGCTACAGCAGTTATGCATGAGACTATGCATATGGCTATCTTACTTAATAACTGGAATATAAAAGATAAAGAAGAAGAGGTTATTACTTTTGCAGAGGATGAAGCTAATAAGATTATTAAGAAGTTAGACTTTGATAAAAAGGAAAGTCCTAAAAAACAATTCTTTAAAAGATAAATTACTCAAAAGAATCCTTGAATTATTTTTAAGGATTTTGTTTTTATATAATTATTTTGTATATTATAGTATATATATATTAAAAATAAATAAACATGGACATTTTAAATTTTATTTCCTGGATTAAAGCAAAGCGTGTAACTACTACACCTCCAGATGGATCTCTAATTGCTGTAGGTGCACCGTCAACAAAAAGAGATGACAAGTATCTTACAGTAGCAATGACATTAAATGATGCAGTTGCTGCAGGTTGTCAAGTTAATAGTACTTATAAGACAGGTATCTTAGATGATTATCCTTGGTATATTACACCATCAATGTTATCTACTTGTACAAGAATTGAAGATACTCCTGCTTTTCCTACAGCATTTGCAGCAAATTTAGTTGGGTATAAAGTAGGTGGATCATATGGTTTACTAGAAGGTGTTAATGTTACTGTAGAATATATTGGTACAGTTGAATCAGTTAATGGTGATGATTTATTTAATTTACCTTGGAAAACTTCAGGTAGTGTTGGTGCATTTGTTAGTGCTCCTTTTCCAAGTCCTTTTACAAGTGCTTTTGCAAATGGTGCTATGGTAGCAGATGGTTTTGGAGATGCTGCACCTGCAGAACTTATGACTATTGCACTTGATTATTATGCACCTGATGCTGTAGATTTATATTTAGTAGTTGTAAGTAACACAGCAGTAGATGGTATGCAAGCTTTAATTTCATTTGAATATGAGTTCTTAGAAATTGAAGGTGAACCAATTAAATTTACTATTTATTAATTTTAAAAAATATTTATCATGGAAAGAAAAACATTTGGTAAAACACCAGAAGGATGGGGTAAAACAGTTGCTCCAAAATTGACTAAAGCTAAAGCAGCTGAAGCAGTAGCAACAGAAGAAAAAGAAAATCCACGTAAAGCAGGAATTAGAAAAAAAATTGAAGAAATGAAAAAAGCTTTATTGGATAGTAGAAAACAAGATCATGTAAAACCAGTAAAAAATTAATTAATTAACTATAAAAAATAAATAACATGGCAGCAGCACCAGCATTAAAAGAAGCAGATATTAAAGTATATGCATCAGTATTGATGAATAACTCAGTATCATTAGATGAAAAAGCAGTAGCATTAACTGCATTATATGATTTTTTTGTTAATACAAATAGTAATACTAATGTATATAACACATTTGGATTAGGGGTATATTTTCGTGAAGAAGGATCAGGTGATATTAAAACTACACACGTACCTACAATAGTACCGTAATTAAAAAAAAAATAAAAAAATATAAATACCACAGATATAATATGTTTGTGGTATTTTTACATTAAACTAAAAATAATAATCATGTTAAATAATATAACTAATTATTCTAATCTTATTAGTAATGGTAAAATTAGAACACTCTTGGATGCAACAGATTTATTTACGGTAGGTGTAAGAGATCCAAACTTTATTGGTAATTACCAACCAGTATTAATAACCTCAACTAATTTAGCTAATAGTATTGCTAGTTTGTTACCATTTCCTTTTACTTTAACTACAACAGGTACATCAGGTGCATCAACATTAATTGGTACAGTATTAAACATTCCTAATTATACTAGTACTGGTGTTGCTTCAGTTACTGGATTAGATACTGATAACACAGATCCACTTAATCCTATTATTCAACTATCTGTTGATGGAACTACTATAACAGGTGATGGAACACCTGGAAACCCACTAGTATCAGTTAGTTCTGTATTACATACTCATTATGCTTTTATAGATTTAGTAAATGGTGATGATTCAACAGCAATATTAGGAGATGTAACTAAACCATATATAACAGTTGCCGCAGCACAAATAGCATTAATTGCATTTGGTGTATCAGAATCCCAACCAGGATGTATTTATTTAAGAAGTGGTATTTATACAGTATCTATAACTTTAAAAACTAATATAATTACTTATTGCGAACCAGGTGTAGTATTTACATCGGGTGGATTTATTGATGATGTAAACACTGTGAAAGCTGTTGTTTTGGGATATGCAACATTTAAAGAAGATGCATTATTGTATTCCGGATTATTTGCATCTGATATTCATATTGAAGCATTTGAAGTATATAAAATGCCAATACCATCATTATACAATACAAGATGCATAGCACATAACCCAACAACGTCAGTAGGTAAAGCTAAATTAACGGTTATTTTAGAAAAATGTACATTAGGAAATAGGGCACAGGATATTGCTGTAAGAGGTGATTGTGATTTTAATTTTACTTGTAAAACACCTGTAATCTTTTACTACGCAATTACCTTAACTGCCATTTCAGCTGGTAGTGTTAACTGTACAGGAACGTGGATTTTTACTGCACCTAGTTGGATATGGAAAACTGGAGGGGGATTTGGACAAAGTTTTAAAAATGCACTCTATTTTCAGCAAACAGATTCAAATTTTAAATTTACAATTCATGGAGATATTATTAATGAAGCTACAAATACAAGTAGCCAGTTAATTCAGAATAATCAAACATTTGGTGGTCTAGTAACCATTAATGGAGATATAGACTTATCAATTGCTAGAGGAATTCATTCCCATAATAATTCTGTTATGACAATTGTATTCAATTCGAAAAAAATAAAAGGTATTAATGGTTTATTTAATACTTCATTAACTATATTTGCAAATGCAGGTAATGTTGTAAAATTATTTTTTAATGGCACAACATTTAATAAGTTAGTTGGTACATTAACTAATGCATTTCTAGTATCTTTAAATAATGAAATTGGATTTGATAAATGTAAAATAATCCAAGATGATGCAACAATAGATATTATTAGTGTTACTGCAATTACTGCAAAATTATCCATGATACGAACTGATGCTGTATTAGTTGGTGGTGGAGGATTTGTAGTTAATACTAATGGAAATGCTGTAACTATAGCCCTTAAAAATTGTGTTTCTAATATGAATATATCAGATGTATTAACACAAAAATATGCAACAAACAATTTAGAAGTTGAACCATTATTCACACTACCAATTTATTAAACCATGAATATTACAATAACAAATAATACTTCTAACGAAATAGAAGAAACAATTATAGTAGACTTAGGTGCTATAGAACTTGATTATAAACCATCTAAAGAAAATAAAACAAATGCAAAAGCATTAACTGATTTTATTGTTTATTTTAATACTAATGTCTTTACTATAATTATAGATGCACCATATTGGGCTAATATCAATTTAATAAGTTCAGTAACATCAACAGTAACTGATGCATCTGTTGAAATTAATTTTAATGATCTTCCTGCTAAGATTAAAAAAGTATTTTTAGAAATTAACACACATAGTTTTGCTGAATAAAAATTAAAAAGTAAGAGTCACAGTAATGTGGCTTTTCTTTTTTATATTTGTATATCTAGAATCTTTTGCGTATATTATTATATATAAAATCAAATTATTATGTCTGTAGGAAATTTAAAAACATATGGTGGCAAGGGTACCAATATGCCATGGCAATTAAAAATGTTATATGGTCAAGAGTGTGCCTGTGACAATTTAATAGATATTAACACTAATACTGTTAATGTTGATTCATTACTTAACCAAATACTTGCTGCAATTCAAGCAGGAACTGAATATGAAGCAGCTTTAGTTGTTGATGCTAATGATGTTACTTGGTTAGAGATAAGAATTTATAATGCAGGTACGGGAACATTTGATCCACCAGTTTATTATTTAGCAGGAACAAATACTCCAGGTACACCACTTGCACCAATTACTTATATCAATCCTAATACTTACTTAGCTCAAATAGTAAGTAATACATCAGCTGTTACTAGAACTCCTAATTATATTAGAACATCTACATCAGGTACAGTTGCTCCAATAACATATAGTCTTTCTATAGCAAATGTAGGAACAGGTAATGGAACTTTCTTAGGTGCTACAATTAAACCAGGAGAATCAGTAAATTTTGGAGCTGATGGTATTAATAATTCTTATGCTGCTTCTACATTTACATATGACGGAACAGGTACTGAATTACTTATTACTTATAATTCATAATACTATATACTAATGAGTACAGAAATAAACATAAAGAAAAAAATTACAGCTCTTGATGAATCTGTAATATTAACCAAAGATCTTAGTACTATTAATTTTGTAGGAGCAGGTGTAGTAGCAAGTTCAATAGGAGAAGATGTTACTGTTACTATTCCTGGTGGATCTAGTTCAGGAGTTGCATCTGTAACAGGATTAGATACGGATAATACTGATCCATTAAATCCAATAGTTAATATAAGTGTTGATGGTGTTACAATTACAGGTTCAGGAACTCCCATGGACCCTTTAGTAAGTGTTGATGCAGTAAGTGGTAGTGGTGCATTGAATTTTGTATCCAAATGGACAGGAATAGACTCATTAGGAAATAGTCAAATAAGAGATAATGGTTCTAAAATAGCAGTTAATGGTGCAATAGTTTCAGTATATAAATTTGCTGTATATAGTACAACAGCTGGAGAAAACTATAATATTTATGGTAATACTACAGTTAATGGTGCTGTAGGTATTGCAGGAGTTAATCAAGGAGTAGGTGCATCTACTAATTATGGTGCATCAGGAACAGCTCAAAGTTCCACAACTCAAAATATTGGAGTTTACGGACAAAGTGGAGGTACAAGTATTGAAAATATAGGAGGTAAATTTGTTGGAACAGGTGCTACTTCAAATTATTCAGTACAACTACGAGATGGTACAGAAGGAGTAGGTAAAGTTCTTACTTCAATGACTGCAGATGGTAAGGCACAATGGGTTACTCCAACAACAGGAACAATTACATCAGTAAGTGGAACTGCTGGTCGTATAACTAGTACAGGTGGTACAACTCCTGTAATTGATCTTGTAAGTGGTGTGGCAAGTGCAGGTACAACGGGATCTTCTAGTTTAATTCCTGTAGTTACCATTGACACTTATGGGCGAGTTACTGCTATTACAACTGCTGCTAATCCACAAGGAACAGTAACTTCTGTTACAGGCACAAGTCCAGTGGTTTCTAGTGGTGGTAATACTCCTGCTGTTTCAATACCTGCTGCAACAACTTCTGTTAATGGTTATTTAACTTCAACAGATTGGACAACATTTAATAATAAGGGTAACGGAACAGTAACAAGTGTAGCAGCATTAACATTAGGTACAACGGGAACAGATTTAAGTTCAACAGTAGCTACAGGAACATCTACTCCAGTTATTACTTTGCAAGTGCCAACAGCAAGTGCAGCTAATAGAGGTGCATTAAGTGCTGCAGACTGGAGTACTTTTAATTCAAAACAAGATGCAATAACATTAACAACTACTGGTACTAGCGGTGCTGCTACTTTAGTAGGAGCTACATTAAATATACCACAATATTCAGGAGCATCATCTGCATGGACTGTTACTACACAAGTAGGTGCAAGTTATACAGCAGTAAGCAATGACTATGTACTTGTAAATGCAGCTACACATACTGTAACTTTACCTGCTGCTGCAAATGGTATTAAAGTAGGAGTTAAAATGATTAATTCTACAGTAACAAATATTAGAGTACTTACACCTTCAGCAGGAATTACTATTGATGGTACAAATAGGTCTGTTACAGGTATGCCGATATTTAATCAATATGATGCATACACATTTGTGTCTGATGGTACTAACTGGTGGATAATAGGATAATATTATGGCTTATATTGCAAATGGTAGAAATTATACTTATGGAGTTGTAAACACTTTAGCAGCGGTAGCTGCAATTAGTGGACCTTCTATTGGAGATACTGTGTTCTGTTTAGAGAACAATAGATTAATGTCTTATAATGGTTCTTTTATTTGGATGTGCAATGATTTTGTACAAATTACAAATGACAGTGGGGTAACTTTATCTAAAGGTGATGTAGTAATTATTAATACAGCAGCTACTAATTCTGTTACTAGAACTACTACTCAAGGAAACCCATTAGTATTAGGTCCTGTTGTATTCGGTAATGATACTACAAGACCTGTTGCAGTTGCTATATCAGGAATATATGATGTAAGAACAAATGGTTCTACTAATGCAGGAGATTATGCTTTAACAAGTACTACTACTGGAGCAGGAGATTCTACCACAACAATGGGAGATGGATTTTTTGGAGTATATGTTCAGCAAAATGCTGTGGCAGGACTTACTAAGTGTTTAATACGTTCTAAACCTGAATATTTCTAATGGCAACTTACTCAAATAAATTTACAAAGTTTGGTAATAAAACCAAAACACAGATAGATGCACTATCCGGTACTTATACATTAGTAGCAGGTGATAATGTGTACAATACAGATATTAATAAAGAAGAATATTGGACAGGAACCAATTGGATAAATGATGATTGTGTAGAAGTAGTAAACAATGCAGGAGCTACAGTATCAGTAGGACAGGTAGTTAATATAGATAATGTTTTACCTGCAGCTAGTCAAGCTACAGTAGAACTTGCTGATACATTTGCAGATAATTGGCATATAGGTGTTGTTTACAGAGGTGGAATAAATGGAGCAAAAGTAATTGTAGCTTGTAAAGGTTTTTACAAAATAAAATTTACTGCCGCTACCACAACTACAACAAGACAACATATTGTTCAACTTACTATAACAAACGGAGAAGCAAGTTCAACAGCGTCAAAAACTGGAGGAACAGGTTCAATTGGAGTTATTGCAGAAGCATTTGCAACAATGCCTGCAGACAGATTAGTAAATTGTTGGATTAATTCAGCAGAATGTTTTTAATTATGGGAGTATTAACTAGAGGACATTTTACTTATGGTAGCCAAACTTGGGCTAACATTATCCTTATTACAGGAGCTAATGCAGGTGATACTGTATGGGACACAACTTATGCTAAAAAACGTGAGTGGGATGGTAATAACTTTGTACATGCAAATCAAAAATCTATGGTAACTACTACAGGTTTTTTAGATGGAGGAGTTGGTGTTTCTTCTTCTACTGTCAATAATCAAATTGGATTTCAAGCATTAGCAGCAGATACAGAAGGAATTATAGGAATTGTAGAAAATGGTAAAGGAAATGTTATAGGAGTAACTGTTCCTATGACATATCATGGTACTGTAAAAGCATTAGTTGTTGCTACGGGTGTAAACCCTTCTAACCCAGGAGATTTTGTAAAAAATGACACTACAAGTAATGGATATGCAAATACTGCAGCAGCAGGAGCAGGAACATTTGCTTTATATGTAGATGCTGCAGCAACAACAACAGGATTAAGAAGTATAGTATTTAGACCAGTAGAACGTAATTAATATGTCACATTTTTTTTATAAATATGAAGTTTACACAAATAAAGAGGGTGTAGACTGGACTGTCCTAAAATGGATAGCAGATAGTGAATATGATGACACTATAAAGATTGATAAAGCTACTGCAGATTTAACTCCTGCAGATGAGGCAATGTTAAATCATTTTTTTGAAGAGGGTGGTGTAGTGCAAGATAAAACAGAATTTCCTGTTCCCCCGGATGCACCGGGTAACATAATGTAAGTATTATAATTTATGAAAACTTCACAACAAGGCATAGACCTAATTAAGGGATTTGAAGGATGTAAGTTAAAAGCTTATGTTGATCCTGGAACTGGTGGATTACCAATAACTATTGGGTATGGAAACACAGCTAGGAAAGATGGCAGCAAATTTAAATTAGGTGATAAGATTACTCAAGAAAGAGCTAATGAATTATTTTTAGAGTTGCTTCCTAAGTATGAAGCTACTGTAGATAGGAATATAAAGGTTATTTTAAACCAAAACCAATTTGATGCACTAGTATCTTTTTGCTGGAATTGTGGTAGTTCAGAAGCTTTATTTAGATTAATTAATCAAAAGGCTACTGATGAGGTTATCTATGATTGGTGGATAAACCATTATGTTACAGGAGGTGGAAAGTTACTTCCTGGATTATTAAAAAGAAGAAGAAAAGAAGCAGATTTATACATTAAAAAATAAGATTATGAAAAATTTACAACAAAGATGGAACACTAAGACACCAACATTTTGGAAAAAAATGCAAAAAATTGGTATCATAGCAGGAACAATAGGAGGAATTATTATTGCTTCTCCTGTAGCATTACCTGCATTATTGGTATCAGCTAGTGGATATTTATTATTAGCTGGAACTGTAACTGCCACATTATCACAGTTAACCGTGGAATCAACAAATTAATTTTAAAAAGGTGCACTGTATCTAGTAAAATATTACTATATTAGAATATATATTATTTTTTATTTTTATTACCATGGATTCAATACTTACAATAGGTTTATTTGTTATAGGTTTTATAATAACACTTATAGGATACTTTTTAAAAACAACACACACATCAATAATTGCAGATGTACAAGTTCTTAAAACTAATGATCATGCTCATACAGAAGAGGAGGGTAGATTAAAAGGTAAAATAGAATTACTTGAACAAGAACATAGACTTAAATATCAGTTGATCACAGAAACAACTCAACAAGAGATTAAGAATATGGCTGCTAAAATTGGTGAGTTATCTGATACAGTTGGTAAACTAATTAGTTTTCACCTTAAAAGTACAAAATGATATTAAGTCAAATTAGAAATGCTGTTATTTCAAAAGGTTATAAATGGTTTGAAGATAATGCAAATAAAGGTTATGATGTTAATATTGTTGGTGTCCGTAATAGTTCTACTGGTAAAAAAGTAACTAATGTATTTGATGATTTAATTACAATATCATATAAAGATGATAAAGGTATTTGGAAATATCATGAATGGATGAATACAACTGAGCCAGGTAAAAAAGGTGTAATGGAGTATCATAACCCAAAAGGTGCAGCAAAACTTATTCCAGGACAATACAGAGGCGTATATTCAATTGATAAACATCAAGGTAAATATGAAGCCTTATGTCAAAGAAATGGTACTGTAACTATTTTTAGAGATCATAATAAAGATCTTACATTTGATGAAGTAATAAGAGATAATGGTATGTTTGGTATTAATATCCACAAAGCAGGTCAAAATTCTACATGGGTAGAAAACTGGTCAGAAGGATGTCAAGTATTTAAAAGAGTAAGAGACTTTGATGAGTTTATGAAGATCTGTAAAATAGCAGAAAAAATACACGGTAATCACTTTACTTATACACTAATAGAATCTAAAGATCTAGTAATAGTATGAAATTAAGAAATGCTTGGAAGATAAAAAATAAACAATGGGATAAAGCCTGTGTAAGAATCCGTCTTGGAGCTTTAGACTTATTCACTATTGAATTTGATATTGATAGAAGCTTTTACATGTTGACCATATTAAACTTTACAATTAAAAATAGATAATAACTACACATATATAATATAGAACTCAGGTAATTAACGTACCTGAGTTTTTTATTTTAAATACTAAAAGTTTAAACTTATTTTGTATATTTGTGTAAACATTTAAAATATATATTATGAGTACAGAAAACCAACATCAAGAAGAAGTAGAGTTAACAGCAGAAGAATTAGCAGAAAGAAAGGCTGATATGCTTAAATTTTACACAGAATCAATTCCTTATTTAACAGCACAACTAGAGTATGAGAAAGTACTATGTGAAATTGATGAGGCTAGATTCAAAAGAACAAGTATTAACTATCAACTTGCAATGATGATGAACCCACCTACTGAAGGTGAAGAAGAAATTAATGCACCATCACCAGAACAAGAAAGAAAACTTAAAACTCAATAAGAACTTATGGCATTAGTAAATCAAGTACAGAAACGTGCTGTAATGCCTAAATGGGAAATTGTTAAATTTCAGATATTATCTCACTGCTATATTAATCATATAGTGGTGAGTGATTCTGACTTAAACTGTTTAACATTATTGAGCATGTCAGGACCTATTGAATTAACTCATTTTTGTTATGATGCTTCTTCTGATGAACAGATGATATTTAAGTCTCCACAAACAGTTAGAAATGCAATTAATAAAGCAATGAAGACTATGTTAGTAATTAAAGATGATGTAGATAAAAAACTTATCAGATTAAATCCTATCTTGCAAGTACAAACAGAAGGAGATATATTATTAGATTATAAATTTTTAGGAAGATGATCCCAAAAAAACCTAATATACTATATAAACAAGTTGCTGAAGATTTAAATGTCTCAGAAACACTTGTAGATAATTTCATGACTTTCTACTATAAAGAGATAAGAAAGAATCTAACTGAGTTAAATCATATCAGAATAAACTTAGATGGTTTAGGAATCATGTCAATTAAACCTAGATTAGTTACTGCACTCTTGGATAAGTATCATAATAGTATTGAAACACTAAATACTGATACTATGGCCAATTATAACTATAAGAAAAGAATAGAAGCTAAAGTTATATTATTAGAGAAAGCAGATAAAATGCTAAAAGCAGATAAAAAAATTAAAGATAAATTTTTAAAGGATAAAGCAGATGGTAAAGCTAAAGGAAATTTGGAACAATAGAAAACAGATTATGGAAGGTATTAAGAACTCTGTAATAAGAGATGCCTTTGTAGAAAAGATTTCAGCAGATAGAATGGAGTTATGTAATGTATGTATAAGAAAAGATACTAAAGGTTCATCATGTGTAATGCCAGGGACGCAACCATGTTGTAATTTATGTGGATGTTCACTTACATTTAAAACAAGATCATTATCATCAGACTGTCCAGACTTAAGATGGAAAGCAGTTATTACAGAAGAAGATGAAGATAAACTAGAAAAATTATAAAGATGAGTATAGTATTTAAAGCAGATGACCATAGTTATACTAGTACTGAAGGTGAAGAATCTATCAAATGGACTAGTGTAACAAGTCTTATATCAAAATTAAAAAAGCCATTTGATAAAGTTAAAGTAGCTGCTAGATGCTCTAAACAAAAAAAATCAAAATGGTTTGGTATAGCACCAGAAAAAATACTTCAAATCTGGGATAGTGAAGCACTAAGAGCTACATCATTAGGGACCTTTTATCATAATCAAAGAGAATCAGATCTATGCAGTCTATCTTCATTGGAAGTAGATGGTGTGATAATACCAATCATAACTCCGGTACCTGAAGTAAACAATTTAAAGTATGCTCCTTCTCAGAAATTAGAACAAGGTGTATATCCTGAACATATGGTTTATTTAAAGTCTGCAGGTATATGTGGTCAATCAGATTTAGTAGAAGTAGTTAATGATAGGATAAATATCATTGATTACAAGACAAATAAGAAGATTGATGTTGAATCATATAAGGATTGGGATGGGATTAGTGACAAATTACAGGAACCTGTATCACATTTGGATGATTGTAATTTTAACCACTATGCACTACAATTAAGTATATATATGTATATTATGTTAAAGCATAACCCAAAATTAAAACCGGGTAAATTGTTTATACATCATGTTACATTTGACTTAGATGGAGTAGATGAATGGGGATATCCTATTACTAAATATACTGATCAAGGAGATCCGGAAATTAAACAAGTAATACCAATGGAGATACCATATTTAAAAGAAGAAGTAATTGCTATAATTAAAAATTTATAATTATGAAATTTTATGAAGTAAGAAATTATGACAAGAACTACCCAGGTAGAACAGTTATATTAGGTTATTCAGGTTTAGTATTATTTAGATATAAAGGTAAAATACTTGTAAAGATTAAACCTAATCAAAAAATAAGTAAAAACTATTCAGAAATTGAAGAAGAGTATTCAAAAGGATATGTTGTAGTTAACAATGATCATTTATTTCTTAATCCATATCTTGCTACTGGATTTATAGATGGCTTTAAAAAACTATTTAATATAAAGTCTAAACCAAAAGTAATAAATCCTTTTTAACATGTTAATAAAACTATTTGATGTACAAAATAATGTAGTAATACCAACTGAACATTGTTATACCCTACATGCACTTAAGGATGTTATGGATGAATATCCGGAAAACTACATTAAGATATATCAGTACTTGTTTTATATGACATGTCCTAATCCTGATATGAATCCATTCTTTCACACACCAGAGATAGATAAAGAAGATTTAATTCTAGCTGAGATAAAAGCTGAATTTTCTACTGAGGATAAAACAATATATCAAGCATTAGTATTCTGCCAAAGATTATATGAGACTCCTACATATAGAGCATATAAAGGTATGGCATCTATGTTAGATAGATTAGCTAGATATATGGAGACTACTCCAATTACTGCAGGAAGAGATGGTAATATAAATTCATTAGTTGCTGCAGCAAAGAACTTTGATCTTATTAGAGCTTCTTTTAAGGGAGTATATAAAGATTTACAGGAAGAACAATCTAGTAAAGTTAGAGGAGGAATTGGTTTATCTTATGATAGTTAATTATGGAAAATATGTACACGGATATTCCCACCTGGGATAATGGAACATGGACTACTACATCTTTTGGTACAAGAAAAGAATTTGGTGAGTTTGTGTTTGCATTATTTAAAGAGCCTGGTGAATATGATTTTGATGATGTCAGTAATAAAGTATTTATATCTGAGTCAACAAGATTTAATATAGAAAAAGTATATTGTGTAGCTCCATTTAAATCTAAAGATTTTATTAACTATTGGGAAGACCAAAAAGCTAAATGCAGATTAGGTATGATAATTAAATCAGGACCTAAAACCTGGTTCCTTACAAGAGATTATTATATGTGGTTAAACTTCTTACCTATTTTTGATAAGGAAGAACAAAAATTTGGATTTGCTAAGATAAGAGATGCACAATATCATATGGCTTTATATGAGATACTTGCAGAAATAAACTACATGCACGTAGCTATTCTTAAAAAAAGACAGATAGCTAGTTCATATTTTCATGCAGGTAAACTCATTAATCAGTTATGGTTTGAAGCAGGGGTCACATTAAAAATGGGTGCATCACTTAAAGATTATATCAATGAGAAAGGTACATGGAAGTTTTTATCTGAGTATGCAGCATTCTTAAATGAACATACTGCATGGTATAGACCTATGTCTCCAGATAAAATAATGATGTGGCAACAAAAAATTGAGATAAGAAAAGGAGATAGAAAAGCTGAAATAGGACTTAAAGGTACTATGCAAGGTATGTCTTTTGAAAAAGATCCAACAAATGGTGTAGGGGGTCCGGTAAAATTCTTTTTTCATGAGGAAGCAGGAATTGCTCCCAAGATGGATACAACCTTTGGATATATTAAACCAGCACTTAAGTCTGGTATGATTACTACAGGATTATTTATTGCTGCAGGATCAGTAGGAGATCTTGATCAATGTGGTCCTTTAAAAAAAATGATACTTGATCCAATCAGTAATGATATATATCCAGTTAAAACTAATCTAATAGATAAAGATAATACATGGGGAGAATCAGGATTATTTATACCTGAACAATGGTCTATGCCTCCTTATATAGATATCTATGGTAATTCACTTGTCCAAGAAGCATTAATTGCTTTAGATGAATATTTTGAAGAAATCAAGAAAAATAAAGAACCTAAAGATTATCAACTTGAGGTATCTCAACATCCAAGAAATATAGAAGAGGCATTTGCATTTAGAAAAGAGGCTAAGTTCCCACCTCATCTTGTAAATGCTCAGATAAAAAGAATAGAAGAAAAAGAATACTCTTCAGAGTTTCTTGATATATCTAGAGATGAAACTGGTAAAGTAAAAGTAAAAGCTACTAATAAATTACCAATAGCAGAGTTTCCTATATCTAAAAAGACAGAAGATAAAACAGGTACATTAGTAGTATGGGAAAGACCGGTACCAGATCCTACATTTGGAATGTACTATGGTAGTATTGACCCTGTTGCAGAGGGAAAGACAACTACCTCAGACTCACTATGTTCCATATATATAATGAAAGCTCCAGTTGAAGTAACTAAGGTTACTAATGGTGAGGCTGAGACATTTATAGAAAGAGATAAAATTGTAGCAGCATGGTGCGGAAGATTTGATGATATTAATAAAACACATGAGAGATTAGAGTTAATAATAGAATGGTATAATGCATGGACTATAGTAGAGAATAACATATCTCAATTTATAAATCACATGATATCAAGAAAGAAACAAAGATATCTTGTACCAAGAAACAAAATAGTATTCTTAAAAGATTTAGGATCTAATGCAAATGTATTCCAGGAATACGGATGGAGAAATACAGGTGTGCTATTCAAGAATCATATGATCAGTTATACTCAAGATTTTTTAACTGAAGAGATAGATCATATACAGAAAGATGATGGTACTACTGTAAAAATACATTATGGTGTAGAAAGAATACCGGATATAATGTTAATGAAAGAAATGCAGGCTTATCAAGATGGACTCAACGTGGATAGGTTAGTAGCTTTTGCTGCATTAGTTTCATTTCTTAAAATTCAACAAGCCAATATGGGTTACACAAAAAGAATTGTGAGAGATGAGGCAAGTAAAAAATTGGAAAATTCAAAAAATTTGTATACCTTAAAGAGTAGTCCTTTTAGACATATGGGTAGAAGTGGATTAGGTGAAAATCAAAAATTTAACAGATCACCATTTAAAAATTTAAAATAAAAAAATATGCAAGTATATAACGCTTTACAAATTAAGAATGGTGCAAAGACAGAACATAACAGGTTAGGTAGTATAACTCAACCTTTACAGTTTATTCCTAAAGTAGAAAAAGATGATAAGTGGGCAGCTTGGAATCTTGACTGGTTAGAGTGGAATGGTCTTAAACAGATTAAGAGAAATGCCCGTAGGTTAATGAAAAACTATAAGTTAGCTAAAGGTGTTATTGATAAGTCTGACTACATTGTAGAGGAAGATAATGATTATAGAGATATAATTGAGACTCTTACTAAAGAAGATTCTTCTGCACTTGAACTTAAATTTTATCCAATTATACCCAATGTAATTAATGTTCTTGTAGCTGAGTTTGCTAAAAGATCAAGTAAGTTAACATACCGTGCTGTTGATGAAGGATCATATAATGAAATGATGGAGCAAAAAAGACAGATGGTAGAAGACACATTAATGCAAGATGCACAGATGAAGATAACATCTGCATTAGTAGAACAAGGTCTTAATCCAGAATCTCCAGAAGCACAAGAACAATTAAATCCAGAAAAACTTAAAACATTACCTGAAATAGAACAATTCTTTAAAAAAGATTATAGATCTATAGTAGAACAATGGGCTTCTCATCAACATGAAGTTGATACTGAAAGATTTAGAATAGATGAGTTAGAAGAAAGAGGATTCAGAGATATGCTTATTACAGATAGAGAGTTCTGGCACATGCGTATGATGGAAGATGATTATGATGTAGAATTATGGAATCCTGTACTTACATTTTATCACAAGTCTCCTGATGCAAGATATATATCACAATCTAATTGGGTTGGTAAAACAGACATGTTAACTGTAGCTGATGTTATTGACAAATATGGATATATGATGAATGAAGATCAGATGGCATCATTAGAAGCTATTTATCCTATCAGATCAGCAGGATATAACATTGGAGGTGTGCAGAATGACGGATCATTTTATGATGCTACTAAATCACATGAATGGAATACTAACATGCCTTCATTAGGAATGAGACAATATTCTACTGCTGCAGCTAATAATGAATTTAACAGTGGTGATATTGTTAACCAAATACTTAGAGAAGGAGAAGATTATTATGATCAAGGTACTGCATATTTATTACGTTGTACTACAGCATACTGGAAATCTCAAAGAAAAGTAGGTCACTTAACTAAAGTTACTGACTCAGGTGAAGTAATTACAGAAATTATTACTGAAGACTATAAAGTAACAGACTCACCCGTGTATGATACAAGACTCTTTAAAAATAAAACTAAAGACAATATTGTATATGGTGAGCATATAGACTGGATTTGGATTAATGAGGTATGGGGTGGTATTAAAATTGGACCAAACATTCCTTCTTTTTGGGGTATGAATAACCCTGGTGGATTTACTCCTATATATATTGGTGTTGATAAACAAAACATAGGACCACTTAGATTTCAATTTAAAGGTGATAATAGTTTATACGGATGTAAACTACCAGTAGAAGGTGCAGTATTCTCAGATAGAAATACTAAGTCAACTGCATTAATAGATTTAATGAAACCTTTTCAAATAGGATATAATATTGTTAATAACCAAATAGCAGATATTTTAGTAGATGAGTTAGGTACAGTTATTTTATTAGATCAGAATGCATTACCAAGACACTCTATGGGTGAAGACTGGGGTAAAAACAATTTAGCTAAAGCTTATGTAGCAATGAAGAATTTTCAGATGCTGCCTTTAGATACCAGTATTACTAATACAGAGAATGCTCTTAACTTCCAACACTTTCAGAAATTAGACTTAGAACAGACTAATAGGTTAATGTCAAGAATACAATTAGCTACATATATGAAACAACAAGCATATGAAGTTATAGGTATTAATCCACAAAGAATGGGTCAGCAGTTATCTCAACAAACTGCAACAGGTGTAGAACAAGCAGTTGGATCATCTTATGCTCAAACAGAAATGTACTTCATACAACACTCAGATTACTTAATGCCAAGAGTACATCAGATGAGAACAGATCTTGCACAGTTTTATCAATCTACTAAACCTTCTGCTAGGTTATCATATATGACTTCTGCAGATGAAAAAGTAAACTTCCAGATTAATGGTACAGATTTATTAATGAGAGATCTTAATATATTTGCAACTACTAAAGCTAACTATAGAGCAGTATTAGAGCAATTAAAAAATATGGCCATAACTAATAACACTACGGGAGCTTCAATATATGACTTAGGAAGATTAATGCAATCAGAAAGTATATCTGAATTAAACAGTGTACTTAAAGATTCTGAGCAAAAAGTTAAAGCACAGAAAGATGCAGAAATGAAACATCAACAAGATATGCAAGATCAAGCATTACAAGCAAAAGCTCAAGATGAAAAACTTAAAAGAGATTCAGAAGACATTAGAGGAGAAAAAGATAGACAGAGAGATATACTTGTTGCTGAAATTAGGTCCGCTGGGTTTGGTGCTACACAAGATATTAATGAAAATCAACAATCTGATTACAATGATACTTTAAGAGAAATACAAAACTCAGAACAATTCACTAGTCAAATGAGTCTTGAAAGACAAAAAGAATCTAATAGAACTTCTAACAATAATCAGAAAACAGAATTAGAGAGAGAAAAACTCATAGTTCAACAAAATATTGCTGATAAACAATTACAAGTGGCCAGAGAAAACAAAAATAAATATGATGTTAAAGGAAAATCTGATAAGAAGAAATAACACTTAGCCATATAATGCCAAAAATGAAAAAATAAAATTAAACAAATCTAAATTTTTGAAGTTTATTTGCATTAAAATAGTTATATTATTTATAGTAACATAAAGACCAACATATGAATACTGAAGAACAAACAACTCAAGAAAATACTACTGTATCACAAGTAGATGTAAACTTGGATGAATTATTTGGAATGCCTGGGGCAGAAAACGTGATGCTACCAGAAGAAGAAGAAGAAAAGAAATCTCTTTTTACTAAGGATAAAAAAACTGATTATGAGTTCCTTGACAGCAAAACTGGTGTAACAAGTAAACCAGATACGGCAGAGCAGACTATTACTAAGGAAGAAGTCCAAGAAACTATTGATGAGTTAGATGAACTTATTGCTCAAGAAGAAGATGCAGGTAACAAAGGAAGACCAAAGATAGATAAGTCAGGTCTTCATGAGTTAGCAGCTAAGATGATAGAAGAAGGTACTCTATTTGGATTTGATGATGATAAAGATTTAGAAGATTATACTACTAAAGACTTTAGAGAATTATTTGAAGCCAACTTTCAAGAGAAAGAAAGAAAAATTAAAGAGACAGCTCCTAAAGATTTTTTTAATGCATTACCTGATGAATTAAAAACTGCAGCTAAATATGTAGCAGATGGTGGACAAGATCTTAAAGGTTTATTCAGAACTCTTGCTCAAGTAGAAGAAGTATTTGAACTTGATCCAGATGATGAGAATCACCAAGCAGAAATTGCAAGACAATATCTTTGGGCTACTAATTTTGGTACACCAGAAGAAATAGAGTCAGAAATTGAAGACTGGGCAGATGTAGATAAGTTAGGACAAAAAGCTAGACAGTTTAAACCTAAGTTAGATAGAATGCAAGAAGAGATAGTATCTAGAAAACTTGCAGAACAGGAAACTAAAAAAGAACAACAAGTACAAGCTGCTAAACAATATACAGATAATGTATATAATGTATTATCAGTAGGTGAATTAGATGGTGTTAAACTAGATAAGAAAGTACAAAACATGTTATACAGTGGATTAGTTCAACCAGCTTATCCTTCTATATCAGGTAAACCTACTAACTTACTTGGACACTTGTTAGAAAAATATCAGTTTGTAGAACCAAGACATGATCTTATTGCTGAAGCTCTTTGGCTATTAGCAGATCCAGAAGGATATAAAAGTAAGATTAAAGATCAAGGTACTAAGATTGCTACTGAAAAAACTGTAAGAATGTTAAAGACTGAAGAAGGTAAAAAAATTGCTTCATCTATTCCACATGAGGAAAGAGCACAAACTAGAAAAACAACATCAAACAATACAGTCTCAAGAACAGGTGGCAACAATATGTTTAAAAGATTTTAAAAAAGTATTATAAATAAATAAATAAATAAATACAAATGGCAACTCCAGTATTAAATAATGGGATTTTCTTGCGTGATACGGCATACAATGCTAGTTCACATGTAGATTCTTACCATTTACAGAACATGCTAAAAGATGCAGAACCAATGGATTTAGGTCCAGTAGACTTATGGGCTATGGCTCAAAAAGTTGAAATGCCTTTATACCAGTTGTCTTCTTTTGGTGGAAAAAATGTTATCAATGTAGATAACGCACGTGGTGAGTACAAATGGCAAACTCCACTATCAATTGATCTTCCTTACATAGTTGAAGATATTGAGCCAGCAAATGCAGCAAAAGGTATTGAAGGTTCTACTTTCAAAATCAAGTTAAACAAGCGTGAATTTGGACATGGTGATATCATCACTTATGACAAATACAATGGTTGTGAGATGTACATTACTGCTGATGATATTTTACCAATTGGTGATGGTTTTATCTATACTGTACAGTTAGTTAACAATGATAACTACAAGTATCTTGATAATGCTTATTTAGCTAATGGTACTAAAGTATTCCGTAAAGGTTCTGCTAGAGGTGAGTATGGTGAGAGATTCTCAGACATCCAAACTAACACAGGATTCCGTGAGTACTATAACTTTGTTGGTGGTGCTGAAGCTCACGTTCATTACTCTATCTCTTCTAGAGCAGATTTAATGATCAAAGGTGGAATGAATGCAGATGGTACAGTTCCTGTAACTGAAATCTGGAGATCTCACTTAAAAGGTTTAGATCCATCTATTTCATCTTTGGATGACATGGTTAAAGTAATGGGTAAAGACTCAGTTAAAAAAGCATTTGACAATGGTGATTTATCAAGAACTTTCTTGACAAACATGGAAGCTGCTCACTTAACTAAAATTGCTTCTGATATTGAGACTTACCTTATGTGGGGACACGGGGGTAGAGTACGTCAAGATGGACCTGATGATGTAAGATTATCTGTAGGTTTGTGGAAACAATTAGACAACTCTTTCAAAAGAATTTATAACAAAAATAACTTTAACTTGGATTTATTCAGAGGTGAGTTATATAACTTCTTTAATGGTAAAGTTGAATTCCAAGGACCAGATCCTAAACGTCAACTTGTTGTTCAAACAGGTATGGGTGGTATGCGTATGGTTAATGAATCAATTAAACAAGAAGCTATTTCTTCAGGTTTATTAATTCAAGCTGCTGATATTGGTGCTATCACTGGTAAAGGTATGGACTTAAACTTTGGATTTGCTTACACTTCTTACGTTATACCATTCTTGGCTAATGTGAAATTTGTACTTAATCCTGCATTTGATAATGTTCACACTAATGATATTGAGAAT
>Ga0315292_10000297_pt1 | contig 22142 bp, 21 predicted proteins | sample YL17G13_0_MG_FD_204029 | JGI IMG/M metagenome (GOLD analysis project Ga0315292, IMG submission 204029) | Sediment microbial communities from Yellowstone Lake, YNP, Wyoming, USA - YL17G13_0 | ecosystem: Environmental > Aquatic > Freshwater > Lake > Sediment | place: USA: Wyoming | collected... | reverse complement strand
CGGCGCGCCGGTGGCCAGCAGATGCGCATACGTGAGCCCGCCGACGGGAATGGCTTTGAAACCGCCATACCAGCCGGTGCTGACGTACAGGCCGCCGATGGGTGTCGGCGAAATGATCGGGCTTGCATCGTAGGCGAACTCGACCGCCCCGCCCCACTGGCGCAGCATCTTGAGGCTCTTGAATCGGGGGAAGAGCTCGAGCAGCGAGGCGACCGTGTCCTCGAAGGTCTGGAAGTGGCAGCCCTGGCGATAGGAGGGGATCGGGTCCGTGCCGCCACCGATGACGAGTTCACCCTTGTCCGACTGCATGACATAGAGCCCGACGTCGGGAAAATTCGCGATCACGTCGATGACCGGCTTGATCGGCTCCGAGACGAACGCCTGCAGATTGCGCGTCACCAGCGGCAGCTTGAGACCGGCCAGCGCGGCGACATGACTGGTGTTGCCGGCGGTCGCGAGCGCGACCTTGTTGGCGCGGATCGCGCCACGGGTGGTGTTGACTCCGGCAACGCGACCGTCCGGGCCTCGAAGGAAGCCCGTGACCTCGGTCTGCTGGTGGATCTCGATGCCGCGCGAATCGGCGGCGCGCGCGTACGACCAGGCCACCGCATCATGCCGCGCCATGGCCGCTTCCGGATGCACGACCCCGGCGAGCGGCGGCAACCGTACATCCTCGAAGTCGCCCATGGCGGGAATGAGGCGCCGCACTTCATCGACGTCGACGATGTTGTACGTCGGCCCGTGCAGCGCCATCGCCATGGATCGCCGCCTAAGATCGCGGAGCTTGGACGAGCTCTGCACGAGATCCACCATGCTGCGCTGGCTGAACAGGATGTTGTAGTTCAGCTCGCGCGTCATGTTCTCGTACAGGCGCAGCGAGGCGTCGTGGAAGCGGATGCTGACGTCGCGCAGATAGTTCGCCCGGATCGTATGGGTGTTGCGCGCCGTGTTTCCGCCGCCGAGCCAACCCTTCTCGATGACCGCCACGTTGGTCACCGCATGCTCCTTGGCAAGGTGATAGGCGGTCGACAACCCATGCCCGCCGGCGCCGACGATCACGATGTCGTAAGCGGGTTTGAGCGGCGGGCTGCGCCACACGCGTTGCCAACCCTCGTGATAGGAAAGCGCATTGCGGGCGAGCGTCAGAAAGGAGTAGCGCTGCATCGGTGCGAGTCGTCGGTGGCCGTTCGGACATCCCGTCCGTTCATGACAAGCGGTAGGTTTCCAGATGGATGCTGGTCTCGGTGCTGCTGATGCCGCGCACCAGCCGTATGCGCTCCAGCACCTGGGACAACTCCGACAGATTGGCCGCCCGCAACTCCGCCAGCAGGTCCCAGCGGCCATTGGTGTCGTGCAATGTCGCTACCCCTGGCTCACCCAGCAGGCTCGCAATCACTGCGCGCGTTTCATTGCCTTCCACCGCGACACCCATCCAGGCCTTGATCTCGTTGGGCTGCGCGTCGGGGCGCAGCCGCACCGTATATCCCACGATGACGCCGGCGTCCTCCAGCTTGGCGATGCGGTTGCTGACGGTGCCACGGGATACACCCAGCTTCCTGGCCAGATGGGCAACACTCGTTCGCGCGTCTTTCCGCAGAAGCGAAAGAAGTTGGTGATCGGTGGCATCCATTGTGTCATTATCGCATTAAATGTTGGCGCAATGATACATTTCTGCCGAAAAGCTTGCCGTACTGACGATTTACATTGCCTGCACAGGCAAGGACACTCCAGGTATTCCATTGGAGGCCGGCGCCATGAAACATTTTTCTTCGATCGAGACCGAGTTCCTGAGCGCCCGGGATGTCGCCACCATCGTCCGCCGCCAAGGCATCGCCGAATCCCTGCGTGGCATGGCTGATTACATCCACGCCGACTATCTGCGCTGGCAGGACTTCGACAAGAATGCGCGCGTTGCCAGTCATTCCGAGATTGGCGTGATCGAACTGATGCCGATCGCAGATGCAAGAACCTACGCCTTCAAGTACGTGAACGGCCACCCCTCGAACAACCGCTTGGGTTTGCCCACCGTGATGGCCTTCGGCGCGTTGGCCAACGTCGACACCGGCGTGCCTCTGCTGTTGAGCGAATTGACGCTGACGACGGCCATTCGCACCGCGGCCATGTCCGCCGTCGCGGCGCGGGCGCTGGCCCGGCCGGACAGCGTGTGCATGGCCCTGATCGGCAACGGCGCGCAAAGCGAGTTCCAGGCACTGGCGTTTCACCACTTGCTGGGGATCCGGGAAATTCGCCTGTTCGACAGCGACCGGCAAGCCACCGCCAAGCTGATAGCCAACCTGCAGCACACGGGAGTGCGCCTGGTACGCTGCGCCAGCATTGCCGAGGCGGTGCGCGGAGCCGATATAGTGACCACCGTGACCGCCGACAAAACCAACGCCACCATCATCACGCCCGACATGATCGAGCCTGGAATGCATATCAACGGCGTCGGCGGTGACTGTCCCGGCAAGACCGAGTTGCACCCCGACGTGTTGCGCGGCGCCAGCGTGTTCGTGGAGTACGAGCCCCAAACCCGTATTGAAGGCGACCTGCAGCAGATGGGCGCGGACTTCGCCGTGACCGAAATGTGGCAAGTGCTGCAGGGTCAATCTCCGGGACGCGCCGCGCGGGAACAGGTTACGGTGTTCGACTCGGTTGGTTTCGCGCTGGAAGATTATTCTGCGTTGCGCTTCATGCGCGATTGCGCCAGGCGTTTTGGCATTGGCCAGAAGCTGGCCCTGATCCCGGACCTGGCCGACCCCAAGGACCTGTTTGGCTTGATTCGCCCGCTGGCGCACGCTGCTGTCCGGGACCCTGTCGCTGCCGCGGCGGCGTCCAGCGCGGAAGAAATGGCCTTGGCCTGATGGGCATCGCCTCGCCACTACAGGTCGCTGCAGGCGGCGTCAGTCTGATTGGTGTTCCCACCGACATCGGCGCGGGCACCATGGGCGCGCGCATGGGGCCGGAGGCGCTGCGCGTCGCCGGTATCGCAGGGGCGGTGGCGCGGTTTGGCGTCGAGGTGAAGGACTGCGGCAATCTGGCCGGACCCGCCAACCCCTGGCAGGCTGCGGTGAACGGCTTTCGTCATCTGCCTCAAGTGGTGCAATGGAACCGCTTGCTGCATGACGCCATGCACGCGGAACTTTCTGCCGCGCGACTGCCGATCGTGCTCGGTGGCGACCACTGCCTGGCCATAGGATCGATCAGCGCGGTGGCGCGCCATTGCCGCGACCAGGGCAGGAAATTGCGTGTGTTGTGGTTCGACGCCCATGCCGACTTCAACACCGCGACGCTCACGCCCAGCGGCGACATCCACGGCATGCCGGTGGCCTGCCTGTGCGGCCATGGCCCCCGGGAACTGGTCGAGATCGGTGGCCATGTGCCGGCGCTCAACCCCAAAGACATTCGCCAGATCGGCATCCGCAGCGTGGATGCCGGGGAAAAACGCCTGGTGCACGACATCGGCATCGAAGTGTTCGACATGCGCTACATCGACGAGATGGGCATGCGCCACACCATGGAACTCGCGCTGGCGCTGCTGGACCCCAACACCCATTTGCACGTCAGTCTTGACGTCGACTTTCTCGACCCCGACATCGCTCCCGGCGTCGGCACCACCGTGCGTGGCGGGCCAACCTACCGCGAAGCCCAGCTTTGCATGGAAATGATTGCCGACACCGGGCGCCTGGCTTCGCTCGACGTCGTCGAGCTCAATCCGGCGCTCGATGTGCGCAACCAGACGGCGGAGCTGGCGGTAGACCTGATCGAAAGCCTGTTCGGCAAGAGTACCTTGATGCGCGCGGCCGACGCGCGGCGCGAATAACCGTCAACACCGGTCAACCGCCCTTCGTGGCGCGTTTGCCCGGATTTCTTGCTGCTCGTTGGTGCCCGAAAAACCGATGGGAGGTCGGATTGGCGGACGCGAACACGCCCTCGATGACCGCGCAGTGGACGCGCATGCAGGTGGAGATCGAGGGGATATAGGTGCTGCTATCATGAACAGCGAGTCGTTCCGGGCCGGGCGAACGCAGTGCGAGAAGCGGACCGTTGATGCTGGACGAACCTCGCCGGCCCTGTCGGCTGACTCGGCAAGCCGTACCGATACGGGATTCGATTCCGATGCAACCGATTGTCCTCTTTGCGCTTCCGGTGTCGGGCTATAGCGCCAAGGTCCGTATCACCCTCGAGATCAAGGGGATCAACTATGAGGAGCGCGAGCCGCCCGGTGGGTATCGATCGGCGGCCTACCGGGCGATCGTGCCCATGGGTACGATCCCGGCAATCGCGGTTGGCGATCTGGTGCTTTCCGAGTCGGAGGTCATCGCCGAGTATCTCGAAGAGCGGTTCCCCGAGCCGCACATGTTGCCGCCAGAGCCGGAGCTTCGCGCACGCATTCGCTTCGTTTCGCGCTTTCACGATCTTTACCTCGAGCCGGCGGTGCGCGGCCTGTTCGCGCACGTCAACCCGCAGCGGCGCGACGAGTCCGCGGTACGGGCGCGCGCTCAGAATATCGCCGGCCACGTGGCAAAGCTCGATCGATTCATCGGGTCCGGACCCTTTGCACTGACACCGTGGCTCAGCCTGGCGGACTGCGGCTTTGCGACCACCCTGCCGCTGGCGCGCATGCTGCTTGCGGCGACCGGTCGCGCGCTGACCCTGACGCCAAGGCTGGAACACTGGCTTTCCGCAATCGAACAACAACCGGCAGTGGTCAAGGCGCTTTCCCGGTGGCGGCCCGCAACCGAGACATGGATAGCCGGGCAACTGGGCAGCCAGCGCTGAACGACCAGCGCGCCATCCAACGGATCCCCGTCCATGAAGCAAGCACCCGCCGCCAAGACCGACTGCCGCAGTCCCTTGCTGCGGCACGAGTGGCAGTACATCGAGAAAGTGTCACTCGAGGAATTCAACGCATCCGACTGGGAAATCCTCAACCGCCAGCGCGACCAGTACTACGCCGAGGAGCAGGCGCGGCAGGTGTTGCGCATGCTGACCGAGACCCGTGACGACCCGACCTTCGGCTACATGGTCAATAACTACCGTCATTGCCTGCAGTCGGCCACCATGGCGATGCGCGATGGGCTCGACGAGGAAGACATCGTGGTGAGCCTGTTGCATGACATTGGTTTCGTCACCTGCCCGACCATGCACGGCCAGTTCGCGGCCGCTATGCTCGGGGCCTATGTGTCTGATCGCAACGGGTGGATGCTGCGGCACCATACGATATTTCAGAATTTCCACTGTACGGAGTTGCCTGGTATCGATTGCGACGCGCGCGCGCGTTGGCGCGGCCATCCGCATTTCGAATGGACAGCGACTTTCGTCGCCAAGTACGATCAGGCGGCCACCGATCCGGACTACGAGTGTGCGCCGATCGAAGTATTCGAACCGATGGTTAAGCGTCTTTTTTCGCGTGCGCCACGCCAACGGCCATACCTATAGGAGGCTCTTTGATGAGTGCATGGATTCGGATGATCCCGCTGGCGGAAGCCATTGGCAGGCTCAAGCCTAGGTAAGGGGCGTGAAGCGGCAGATGCGCCGCGCCCGAGCAGGCAGGAATGCCCTCCGGCCATGCTAGAGTAGGCGTCGACCGCCAGTTCTGGCGCCGGCGGTGGCATCAATCGGGCCGGCGACCGGGATCCCGACCCGACTGCGGTTTTCGCCGGGCGGAGCGCCGGCAGCGGTCGATTCAACGTGCTTGGAGGAGATACTGATGAACAGGTTTGTGCGATGGGCTGTCAAGATTCCAGCGCTCGTGCTGGCACTGACATTGACCGGTCTGCAAGGTGCCAGTGCCGGCGTTATAGAAGACATTCAGCAGCGGGGCAAGATCATCGTCGGCCTGTCGACCTTCGTCCCCTGGGCGATGCGCGCGAAGAGCGGCGAGCTGATCGGTTTCGAGATCGACGTTGCCCGCAAGCTTGCCGAAGACATGGGTGTCGAGGTCGAGTTCCAGCCGACTGCATTCGACGGAATCATTCCGGCCCTGGTCGCGAAGAAGTTCGATCTGGTCATTACCGGCATGGCGCTCAAACCCAAGCGCAACCTTTCGGTGAACTTCACGCGGCCCTATGCGTATCTGAAGGTCGGCATGGCCGCCAACAAGGCGAAGGCCGAGAAGGATGGCCTCAAGACGCTCAAGGACTGGAACCAGTCGAAAGTCATCCTCACGATCAAGCGCGGCACGGCGCCCGGCGAAACGGTTGCGCGCCTGTTTCCACAAGCCAAACTGCGCCAGTTCGACGATGACGCCCAGGCGCTGCAGGACGTGCTGAACGGCAATGCGCACGGCTTCCTCACCTCGGAACCGAAACCCACGCACTACGTCCTCGACAATCCGAATGTGCTGTACCACCCGTTCGGAATCGCGCCCTGGGACCCGACCGCCTCTTCGATCGCCGTGAGGAAAGGCGACCCTGACGCGCTCAACTTCCTCGACAACTGGATCCTCTATCACGAACTCGACGGCTGGCTGCAGCAAACCCACGACAAATGGTTCAAAACGCGCGACTGGAAAAAACTGGTCGAGTAGGCGCTTTGCTGTCCCGGGAAAAGCGCGCGGATGTCTTCGGTAGCCAGCCCGGAGGGTGACGCTGGGGCTCCTCGCGCCCAGTCGCGAACCCACAGCGTTCCATGGTGGCGCTCCGCCTGGTTCGACGTCGTCCAGTTCGTACTGTTGCTTGGCCTGATCGCGTGGTTCGCATGGCGCGGCGCCGATGCGATGGGCTATCGCTGGCAGTGGTACCGCGTGCCGGGGTTCTTCTACCGGAAGGTGGATGGGGCGATCATCTGGGGGCCGCTGGTCAACGGTCTCGTCGTCACACTCGAGATCGCCGCCTGGGGACTGGTGCTGACCCTGGTGATCGGGCTGGTCACGGCAATACTGCGGCTGTCCGACTCGCTGGCCGGACGGGCCCTGGCGGTCGGGTATCTCGAGATCGTCCGCAACACGCCGCTGCTGGTACAGGTCTCGATCTTCTACTTCGTGCTGCAGCCATTGCTCGGCTTCAACAATCCGCTGTGGGCCGGGATCATCTGCCTGGGCTTTTTCGAAGGCGCGTTCGCTTCCGAGGTAATCCGCGGTGGCATCATGTCGGTAGTCCGCGGGCAATGGGAGGCGGGCGCCGCGGTGGGCCTGTCGCCCTCCGATAATTACCGATTCGTCATCCTGCCTCAGGCAGTGCCGATCATGCTGCCACCGATGGCCGGCGTGCTGATCAACCTGATCAAGCACTCGGCGGTCCTTAGCTTCGTCGCGGTGTTCGAACTGACCACCGAGGCGCGCAACCTGATCGGCGATACCTTCCTGAGCTTCGAAGTGTGGTTCGTGATCGGGATCATGTACCTGTGCCTGACGATCTCCCTGTCGGCGCTCGTTGCCTGGCTCGAGCGCAGGGTGCGTTCCCGTGGATGAGCGCCGACCCGGGCCGCGACGCAGACGCCGCGGCGGACCGACCGCGCTCGACTTCGCGGTATTGACCGCCGTACTCTCAGTCATCGGCTACGTTGGATACCGCGTCAACTCGGTGCTCGTCTATCAGTGGGATTGGTCCACCATTCCCGGTTACTTTTTCCGCCGCGACCCCAAGACCAACGAATGGGTGGCAAATCTCCTGATCAAGGGGCTCGCTACCACGGTACGAATCGCGGTCTGGGGAATGATCCTCTCGACCGTTGCCGGGGTCCTTCTCGCGTTCGCCCGGACCAGTCGCCGGCTGCTGCCCCGCCTCGTCGGATGGGCCTATGTCGGCTTCATTCGCAATATCCCCCCCGTCCCGTTCCTGTTCCTGTTCTATTTCTTCATCAGCACCCAGCTGATGCCGATTCTTGGCATCGACAGGTTCCTGGCCCATGCCTCGCCGGGCACGCTTTCGGTGATGCAGGTTTTGTTCGGCGACGTCGCCCTGATCCCCAACTTCGCATCCGGTGTGATCTGCCTGTCGCTGATGATGGCCGCCTACATCGCCGAAATCGTGCGCGCCGGCATCGAATCAATCCCGAAGGGGCAATACGAGGCCGGCTATACGATCGGACTGAGCCGGCTGCAGATCACCTGGTACATCGTTCTGCCACAGGCCGTGCAGCGTGTGGTGCCGCCCCTGACGGGCCAGCTCATCACGCTGATCAAGGACTCGTCACTGGTGGCGCTGATCTCGATCCAGGAGCTCAGTTTCTTGGCGATGGAGATCGCCATCTCGGAGCGCCGTTTTTTCGAGGTGTGGATCGTCACCGGGTTGATGTATTTTGTAATTTGCTACAGCCTGGCGCTGCTGATGCGCCGGCTCGAACGGCGAGCGGCGGCCCACGGCCGCTGAGCCGGCAGGGGAAAAATGGGGAATCAACAGAAGGTCCCGGCGCATGAGGCACCCGTCATCGAGATGCACGGCGTGAACAAATGGTTCGACGAGTTCCACGTGCTCAAAGATATCAACGTAGTCGTGCGCCAGGGCGAGCGAATCGTCGTTTGCGGCCCGTCGGGGTCGGGAAAATCCACGCTGATCCGATGCATCAATGGGCTGGAGGAGCATGAGGCAGGGCGGATCGTCGTGAACGGCATCGAACTCGACCCGTACAGCCGCCACGTCGATGCGATTCGTGGCGAGGTCGGGATGGTGTTCCAGCAGTTCAATCTGTTTCCGCATCTGACCGTGCTCGAGAACTGCACGCTGGGTCCGGTCAGGTCGCGCGGAATGTCGAAGAGCGATGCTGAAATGCTCGCCATGGAGTACCTGGAGCGCGTCCGCATCCCCGAGCAGGCAAAGAAGTATCCGGGCCACCTGTCCGGCGGGCAGCAGCAAAGGGTTGCCATCGCACGTTCTCTGTGCATGAAACCGCGGGTGATGCTCTTCGACGAACCAACCTCGGCGCTGGACCCGGAGATGATCAAGGAAGTTCTCGACGTGATGATCGATCTCGCGAACTCAGGGATGACGATGGTTTGCGTGACCCATGAAATGGGCTTTGCGCGAACCGTTGCCGACACGATGGTTTTCATGGACGCGGGCTGCATCATCGAGAGCGCACCTCCCGCGGATTTCTTCGGCAAGCCCCGGAGCGATCGTACGAAACTATTCCTTAGTCAGATTCTCACCCATTGATCGGGACGGCTGCCGATGTCCCCGGACACAAGCCGATGCAGATATGAGTGTTTCATCGCCCAGTTCTCGTCGCGGGGTGATCGGGCGTATCCGGATGAAGCGGAGGTGCACAGCGAGGCTCGATTCCATCGCCAAAGCGGCCGGAGAGCATGGTCGATAGAGTAGCGCGGCGCGACTCCTGCGGATCATGCGCCGTCGCGAGCAGGGTTTCGACGACCGCGGCCCCAAATGTTCTGAGCGAATCGGCCCCGACCTGGGCCGGCGCCGGCCAGACCGTGTCCTGGCAATACGTGGCGATGCACCCGTCCCGGCCCGGCGCATACGACCGCGGCGTCAACTCGCTCGCAAGTCCGTGCACGCCCCGCCGGATGAGTCGCCTCAGCATCGCAACACCTCGATCCGATGTCGCGAGATTCTCCAGGGCGTGCAACGCGATGGGACGCTGCGACACCTGCACTTCGTAGTCGCCCGGTACCCGTTGGCGGTCCTCGTAGGAACGCTCCTCTTCGGTCTGGCCGATGAAATCGATCGACTGTTTGCCGACTTTGCTCGCGTCGCCGAGCCCTTGCGGATCGAGTTCGGCGCGGAAATACCGCCAGCCGATGGTCATCGTGTGCGTGTCATCGATCGGCACCATCCAGCGCAGCATTGCCGAGCGTTGGAAGACCTTCCTGTGATCGGCCGCCTCCCAGATCGCACCGGTCTGATTGCCGTTGGGCAGGATCGAGTCGGTAACGCGTGTCCAGTAGTGCCCCTTCCAGACCCGTGTCTGTACGTTCACCATGCCGATCGGCGTCTCCCGATACTCGATCTCCTGCTCCGCACCCGAAGCATCGCCGAACTGCGCTCCCGTCATACGCGTATGCAAGTACACGACGTGAACGGGGTCCTGCGTGTTCTCGTACACCTGCAGCCAGTTGCACGGCGTGACCAACGAGAATGGAACGGCCTCCGTATCTGCGATGGCTTGGGTATCGAACTCCGGAAAGGGTGGGGTCAGATCCGGTGGGCCAAGGTACGCGAAAACGATTCCTGCGAACTCGAACGTGGGATACGCACCGTGCACGACGCGGTCCTTGATGCGCGCGGTCGGCTCGGTCGGCGTGTCGATGAGCGTTCCATCGATGTCGTAGTGCCAGCCGTGATAGCAGCAGGCGATTCCCCGTTCCATGATGATGCCGTACTCGAGGCTCGCGCCACGGTGCGAGCAGTGGCGGTGAAGGAGACCGGTCCGTCCGGATTTGTCCCGAAACACGACGAGATCCTCGCCGAGGATCCTGACCGGAAGGGGCAGGTCCGAGAGCTCGATTGCCATGGCAACCGGCTGCCAACTGCGCCGCAGCCATTCGCCGCACGGCGTATTCGGACCGACATGCGTCAATGCCGGATCAGGTGCCGGAACATCGCGCCTTTCGTAACCGCGAAAGCCTCGCGGCCCAGCCGTTGCGCTCGACGTCATCGCCCATGCGTCGTGCCCAAATTGGGGTGGGCTGCGCCGTCCAAAGTTGGTGGGCTGGCTTGTTGGTAGGCCGTGATCTCGACTTCGACCAGGATCGCGGGGTCGAAGAAGTTCGCCACGCCGATGAATGAAAGAGCAGGGCGAACACCTGTAACGACCTCGGCGTGCGCGCGCGCTGCGTCTTCCCAGCGCGACGTGTCGAGCATGTAGACGCGCGTTGCAACGACGTCCGCAATGGTCATGCCGGCTTGACCCAGCGCGCGGCCGATGATGGCCAGTGATTGCTTGGTTTGTCCGTACACATCGCCGTGACAGACGATTCGCCCTTCGTCGTCGGCGGGGGACGTGAGTGAGGTCTGGAAAAAGTGGCCGATGCGAACGGCGCGCGCGTAGCCGTAACGAACTTCCCATGGGCTGCCGCTAGAAATTTCGCGGCGTTCGGTGCCTGGATGGGTTGGCGACATCGGTGTAGATATTCAATCAGGCAAGCCTGATGTTACACCCTACACGGCGAATTTCAGTAGCTTGGCCGTCGCCGTGGGGCGGCTCCGCCGGCGAACAAGCGAGCGATCCGCGAGAGCGTCCAGCGATTTCTGACCCGCGTCACCGAGACGCGGATGTCGCGCACGCCCGCCAAACCAGCCACGCCACGGACACCGACATCCTGAACTCACGACAGTAGAATACGGGGATCAGTGCGCGGGCCGGGATTCGGAAACCACACGCCGTCGCGGTAACGCTGGCCCGCCATCGACCGTTCGCGACAGGGTCGGTCAGACGAACCCGTCGTAGCGGCGCTGCACGACGCTGCGATAGACGAACTCGACGAAACCCACATAGTCGAACACCGGCAATCCGGTCGCCGCCTGGATGTCGGCCGCGAAGGTCGGCAGCGACGAGCATTCGAGCACGATCGCGGCAAGGTCGGGGCGGTCGCGGGCGAGGGACGCGGCGATCGCGACGACTTCATCGCGCAGCCTGGCCACGTCCATCTCGATGCGCGTGCCTCCCATATGGGTGGCGTTGAACTCGCTCGACTCGTCGAGCCCGGCGATGGCGACGCGGTGGTCCGGCCCGATGCCGGCGGCGCGCAGATAACCCTCGACCAGAAGGCGCTTCGACGCGGTGAGGATGCCGATCTCGCGGCCGCCGAACATGCGGTGGAGGATGGGCACCAGCAGCAACGGCGAGGTGAAGACGGGGACGCGCACGGCCTGGGCGAGCGCGTCCTGCACCACCGAGAAGAAGCCGCAGCAAGTTACGATGGCACGCACTCCGTCGGCCTCGAGCTCGCGCGCCGCGGCGACGAGGAGCTCGACCTCCCGCGGTGGTTTTCCGCCCACCCACGCCGCGGGCGGCGACGGGCAATCGATGAGGCCGGGAACGACCTTGAGCCGCACGGGAAAACCGTAAGTGCTGGCGTTGCCCACGTCGCCGGGGGCCATCGGATACCGCCGCCCGTCGAACAGCAGAATGCCGACCGCCTGGCCGAAATAGGCCCGCCCGCCTTTGAGCTTCATGATCGCGTCCCCCGCGCCAAGCCGCCGGCGATCGCCTCGTTCCTGGAGAGGAACACCGCCGGAGCACCGCCGGTGTGCAGGAACAGCACTCGCTCGTGTGGACGGATCTGTCCCCGCCGGATGTGGTCGACGAGACCCGCAAGCGCCTTCGCCGTGTACGTGGGATCCAGGAGCAACCCTTCCGTTTGGGCCGCCAGTTGCAAAGCCGCCACGGACGCGGCGGTGAGCGCGCCGTACCCGCTCCCGATATAGGCGTCCTCGTTGCGGATCTCGGCCGGGTGAAGCGCGAGATCCAAGTCGAGGAGCCGTGCCGCTCGCGTCGCCACTTGGGCGATCACCGTCGGCTTATCGGGGATGAACGCGCTCGCCGAGATGCCAACCAGGCGATACGGCAGGTCAAGGCTCTTCCGTGCCAGCGCGAGGCCGGCCTGAGTCGCCGCGCCGGAGCAGAAGTACGCGACGTCCGGTCGCCAGCCGAGCGTCTCGAACTGTTCCTCCAGCTCGAGGGCCGCCTGGACGTAGCCAAGCGCGGCGAGGGCAACCGAGTGGGTGTCCGACCCCAGGGTGTTGATGACATACGGCCGTTCGCCCTGCGCTAAGAGCGCGTCCGCCCAGCCACTGGCGACCGGTTCGAACTCGTCGTAGAACCGCTCGGTCGGGATGAACCTGCATTCGGCTCCGAAGATCGTATCCAGCAAGAGGTTTCCCTCCATGCGAACAGGTCGCTCGCCGCGAAGGATGAGGCAGGCGCGCAGCCCAAGCCTGGCGCACGCGGCGGCGAGCTGGCGGCAATGGTTCGAGTCGACGCCGGCCCCCGTGATGACGGCCGTCGCACGCACGTGAACCGCTTCGCCGAGGAGATACTCGAGCTGGCGCGCCTTGTTCCCACCCAGCGCCAGACCCGTGAGATCGTCCCGCTTCACGTAGATCGCGGTCCCGCCCAAGGCGCTGGAAAGGCGCGGCGCGGGCTCGAGCGGGGTCGGCAAATGCGCGAGCGGTACCCGCGGCAGGCGTCCGAGCGCCCCGCGCAAGGCAGCGATACGCACACTGTCGGACATTCGCCGCGGCCCGTCCTTCCGCCTCACTGGCCTGTTCGTCCGGGCGCTCTTCGCGCGCGCGAGCGCGAGTGGCGGCCCAGATGAATCCGACGGCCCGTCATTCGCCTGCGCCCGCCGCACCCACCACGGCAAGCGCGGTGAGGTTGACGAGCCGCCGCACGGTGGCGGAGGGCGTGGCGATCAGAACCGTCTTTTGCGCCCCGAGCAGAATCGGGCCGATGGTCACGCCGTCGCCGCCCGCGACCTTCAGCAGATTGAACGCGATGTTGGCGGCATCGAGATTGGGCATGACCAGCAGATTGGCCTCGCCCTTGAGCGTGGAGTCCGGATGGACGCGATGGCGGATGGCTTCCGACAGCGCAGAGTCCCCATGCATCTCCCCATCGACTTCCAGTTCCGGTGCTCGCGCGATCAGAAGCCGCAGCGCCTCGCGCATCTTGCGCGCGGACTTCGAATCGTCGCCGCCGAAATTGGAGTGCGACAGCAGCGCAACCTTGGGCACGAGGCCGAAACGCCGGACCGCATCGGCGGCAAGCCGGGCGATCCCGGCCAGCTGTTCGGCCGACGGATTCCGGTTGACATAGGTATCGCATACGAACAGCGTGCGATTCGGCAGCAGAAGACCGTTCATCGCCGCGAACACGGGTGCGTCGGGCGACCGGCCGATGACGTCCGCGACGTGGCGCAAATGCGCCTCGTACTTGCCGACCGGTCCGCATACCAGCGCGTCGCACGCGCCGATCCGCAGCAGCAGCGCGCCGATCACCGACGGCTTGCGCAGCACGGCCTCCTTCGCTTCCTCCGGCGAGACGCCCTTGCGCCCCATGAGCTGGTAGTAGAGCTGCCAGCACTCGCGGTAGCGCGGGTCGCTGTTGATGTTGACGAGCTCGAAGTCCACGCCGGCACGCAGACGCAACCCGAACTTTTCGATGCGCGCGGCGATGACCTCGGGTCGGCCGATCAGCACGGGCTTGGCCAGCCCTTCGTCGACCACGATCTGGATCGCGCGCAGCACGCATTCGTCTTCGCCTTCGGCATAGGCGACGCGCTTGGATGCGTGCTTGGCGCCGGCGAACACGGGCTTCATGATGAGGCTCGAGTGGTAGATGAACTGCGACAGGCGCTCGCGATAGGCGTCGAAATCGGCGATAGGCCGGGTGGCCACGCCGCTGTCCATTGCGGCCTTGGCCACCGCGGGTGGCACGATCACCATCAGCCGTGGGTCGAACGGCTTCGGGATCAGGTACTCGGGACCGAACGTAAGATCCTCGCCGGCATAGGCCTGCGCCACGATGTCCGACTGCTCGGCGTGGGCGAGTTCGGCGATGGCGCGCATGCACGCGAGTTTCATGGCTTCGGTGATCGTCGTGGCGCCCACGTCGAGCGCCCCGCGGAAGATGAACGGAAAGCAGAGGACATTGTTCACCTGGTTCGGGTAGTCGGACCGGCCCGTGGCGAGGATGGCGTCGGGCCGCGCGGCCCGCGCGAGCTCGGGCAGGATCTCCGGCTCGGGATTCGCGAGCGCCAGGATCAGCGGATCGCGCGCCATGCCCTTGACCATGTCCTGCGTCAGCAACCTGGGGCCGGACAGCCCCAGAAAGATGTCGGCGCCGACGATGGCGTCCGCCAGCGTGCGAGCTTTGGTGTTGCAGGCGTAGCGCGCCTTGTTCTCCTCCATCCGCGTCTCGCGGCCGTTGAAGATCACGCCTTTGCGGTCGCAAACGACGACGTTCTCGCGCTTCAATCCGACGCCGACCATCAGATCGAGGCACGCGATCGCGGCGGCCCCGGCGCCCGAGCACACCAGCTTGACCTTGGCGATGTCCTTCCCTACCACCTTGAGCCCGTTCAGCATGAAGGCCCCGGCGACGATCGCCGTGCCGTGCTGGTCGTCGTGGAAGACCGGGATCTTCATCCGCTCGCGCAGCTTCCGCTCGACGTAGAAGCAATCGGGCGCCTTGATGTCCTCGAGGTTGATGCCGCCGAACGTCGGCTCGAGCCGGGCGATCGTCTTGACCAGCTCCTCCGGATCGTTCTCCGCGATCTCGATGTCGAAAACGTCGATGCCGCCGAACTTCTTGAAGAGGCAGGCCTTGCCCTCCATCACCGGCTTGCCCGCAAGCGGCCCGATGTTGCCGAGGCCCAGCACCGCCGTGCCGTTGGTGATGACCGCGACGAGATTGCCGCGTGAGGTCAGCGCGCGCGCCTCGTTCGGATCGGCGGCGATCGCGTCGCAAGCCGCGGCCACGCCGGGCGAATACGCGAGCGCGAGGTCGCGCTGGTTGATGAGGCCTTTGGTGGGCGTGACCGAAATCTTGCCTGCCGTCGGCAGGCGGTGGTACTCCAGTGCGGCGATGCGCAGTTGTTCGTCCATGTCGGTCCTCGCAACGGATAACGGATAGGCACGGCATTTTGGCATCGACCCTGCCTTTCTGCTATAAGGCCGTGATGCCAATCGACCTGTTGGCCGCTCCCCCGGGCGGATATCTTGGCCCTCGCCGTTGAGCCTACCGCGGCGGCCGCGCGCCCTTTGGTGATCGACAGGGCGCCGCCGCCGGCACGCTCCGTGCCGTGGTTTCGCTCGAACGGGTTTGAATTCGCGCAGTTCGCGGTGCTCTCGGGCGCCGCGATCTGGATGACGGTCCGGGGCGCCCAGGGCATGGCTTACGACTGGCAATGGGCCAAGGTCCCTCGCCTCCTCTACCGTGTCGTCGATGGCGAGGTCATCTGGGGCCCCCTGATGAAGGGCCTGTTCGTCACGCTCGACATCGCCTGGATCGCCATGCTGCTGACGATAGCGATCGGCCTGATGACGGCCCTGTTGCGGCTGTCGAATACGGTCGTCGGACGCGCCATCGCGCGGATCTATATCGAGGTCATCCGCAACACCCCCATCCTGGTGCAGATTCTGATCTTCTACTTCATCATCGGGCGCATTCTCGGGATTCCGCGCCTCTGGGCAGGCATCCTGTGTCTCGCCTTCTACGAGGGGGCGTTCGCGGCCGAGATCATTCGCGGCGGGATCATCGCCGTCCACAAGGGGCAATGGGAGGCGAGCCGCAGCCTCGGGCTCTTGACGCGCGACATGTACCGTGATGTGATCCTGCCCCAGGCCATCCCGCTGATGCTGCCGCCGCTGGCGGGCGTGCTGGTCAACCTGGTCAAGCATTCCGCAATCGTCAGCGTGATTGCGGTGTTCGATCTGACGACGCAGGCACGCACGATGGTCTCGGACACCTTCATGGCCTTCGAGATCTGGTTGACGGCCGCGGCAATGTATCTTGTGGTGACGATTACGCTCTCGCTGGCCGTCCGCTGGCTGGAGCGGCGCTATCGTCGGCAATGACGTGGAAATGACACTGGAGTCGTGGGCCCGATCAACTCGCATCAGACGATTCAGGAGCGACACATGAATGTGACCCGGAGAATGCTCGGCATGCTGGCGTTGGCGGTGGGCGTGCTGTTTGCGGCGGACGCCGCCCTTGCCCAGCAGAACACCCTGACCGACACCATCAAGAAGCGCGGCAAGCTGCAGGTCGGGTTCGGCAGCTTCCTGCCATGGGCCATGCGGGACAAGCAAGGCAACTGGGTCGGCTTCGAGATCGACGTCTCGACCAAGCTCGCCAAGGACATGGGCGTCGAGCTCGAGTTGATGCCCACCGCGTGGGACGGCATCATTCCGTCGCTCATCGCCTCCAAGTTCGATGTCATCATCGGCGGCCTGAGCGTCACGCCGGTGCGCCAGGAGCAGGTCGACTTCACCGAGCCGTACTCGCAGTCGGGCCTGGGCATCGCGGCGTCAAAACAGCTGGCGTCGAGTCTCAAGTACCCGCAAGGCTATAACGATGCCACGGTCACCCTCGTCTGTCGGCGCGGCACGGCGGCGTGCAAGACGATCGAGGAGATGTGGCCGAAGGCAACGATTCGGCAGTTCGACGACGATGCCATCGCTTTCCAGGAGGTGATCAACGGCAATGCCCACGCGACGCTCTCGAGCGAGCCGAAGCCGACGTTCTTCACGCTGCAGAACCCCGACAAGCTGTTCAAGCCGACGAACGACAATGTCACGACCACCGTCGAGGGCTTTGCGCTGCGCAAGGGCAATCCGGCCGCCGTCGCCTACTTCAACGACTGGATCGGCAAGAACAAGGACTGGCTGAAGCAGCGCCACACGTACTGGTTCAAGGGCCGCGACTGGGCCGCCAGCTTGCCCGCCAGCTGACGGTGTTTCGGGGAGCCTCCGGTGGCCGAAAATGCCGCGGCCGGGAACGCGCCGATCATCGAAATGCGCGGCGTCAACAAATGGTTCGGCGAATTTCACGTTCTGAAGGACATCGACCTGTCGGTGCGCAAGGGTGAGCGAGTGGTCGTGTGCGGACCGTCGGGCTCGGGAAAGTCGACGCTGATCCGCTGCATCAATCGCCTGGAACAGCACGACGAGGGCGCCATCGTCGTCGACGACATCGAACTCGACGAGGACACCAAGAACGTGGCGGCGATACGCCGCGAAGTCGGCATGGTGTTCCAGCAGTTCAACCTGTTCCCGCACCTTTCCGCGCTGGAGAATTGCGCGCTGCCGCAGATCCGTGCCCGGCGCACGCCGCGCGCGGAGGCCGAAGCGAAGGCCATGGAGTACCTGAAGCGCGTGCGCATTCCCGAGCAGGCGCGGAAGTTCCCGGGGCAGCTCTCCGGCGGTCAACAGCAGCGCGTGGCAATCGCGCGTTCGCTCTGCATGGAACCGAAGATCATGCTGTTCGACGAGCCGACGTCGGCTCTCGATCCGGAAATGATCAAGGAAGTGCTCGACGTGATGATCGATCTGGCGCAGTCCGGCATGACGATGATCTGCGTGACGCACGAGATGGGCTTTGCGCGCAAGGTCGCCGACACCATGGTGTTCATGGACGCGGGCCGCATCGTCGAGCGCTCGCCGCCGGCCGAGTTCTTTGCCGCCCCGCGGTCGGAACGGACCAAGCTGTTCCTGAGCCAGATCCTGGCGCACTGACCGGCCGTTGCGGGCACCTCGAGCCATGGCGGCTCGCGCGGGACAGCCGTCACCTGTCGAATGTCATTCCTGGAGATGCCCCGATGAGTGCCAGCATCGAAATGATTCCGGTCGAGAAGGCCACCGGCTACCTCAAGGAGATGTACGACAGGGTAAAGACGCCCCACGGAACGGTGGACAACGTCATGCGGGTGCACAGCCTGCGTCCCCGCACCATGGAAGGGCATGTCGTGCTCTACCGCAGCGTGCTGCACAGTCCCGACAACGCGCTGCCGTTCTGGTTTCTCGAAATAATCGCGAGTTACACGAGCATCATCAACCAGTGCGCCTACAGCCTGACGCACCATTTTTCCAATGTCCGCAAGCTCCTGCAGGACAAGCCACGAGCCGATGCCATCTACGAGGCGCTCGCCTCGGGTCAGCCGGAAAAGCAGTTTGGCGGGAAGGAACTCGCGATCCTGGGCTATACGCGCAAACTGACCGAAGCCGTGGGCAGGATGAATCCGGGTGACGTGGCGGCACTGCGCGCCGCGGGTTGCAGCGACGGCGAGATCCTGGAAGTCAACCAGGTGTGCGCGTATTTCAACTACTCGAATCGGCTGCTGAACGGGCTGGGCGTCACGACCGAAGGCGACGTGATCGGCTATTACGCGGACCCGGCGCAGGAGGAGCGAGAATGAGTTACGCCGACGCGAAGGCAATGGCGACGACCGCAATTCCGGTCATCGACATGGCGACCTTGCACGAGGGCACGGTTGGCGGCGCGCGACACGTCGGACGGCAATTGCTGGATGCGGCGGAGACCGTCGGCTTCTTCTATGTCCGCAATCATGGCATTCCGCAGGACCTGATTGCGCGTACGGACGCCGTGGCGCGGCGCTTCTTCTCCTTGCCCTTCGAAACAAAACAGGAAGTGAAGGTGGCACCGTGGCATCGGGGCTATATCAAGGTCGGTGAAGCGAAAATGCACGACAACGCGAAAATCGACCTGAAGGAGAGCTTCATCTGGGGAGGGGAGGTCCGTCCCGACGACGCTAAGACCGAGGCCGTAAACAACCTTCGCGGACCCAACCAATGGCCGGGATCCGTTCCCGAAATGCGCCCCACGCTAAATGAATATTTCGACGCCGCCAATCAATGCGGCAGGGTCCTGTTTCGCGCGTTCGCGGCAAACCTGGGCCTCGACCTGGACCACTTCACGCGGCAGTTCGATCGGCCGATTACACGCGGGGCCCTCGTCTTCTACCCGCCGCAGCCGCCGGATGTCGGCGACGATCAGTTCGGCGTCGCCGCCCACACGGATTACGGCTGCCTCACGCTGGTCTGCCAGGATCCGATCGGCGGACTGCAGGTGCAGGGCCGCAACGGAGAATGGGTCATCGCCCACCCGGTCGCAGACACGCTGGTCATCAACATCGGCGACTTGATGGCGCGGTGGACGAACAACCAGTTCAAATCCACCCCGCATCGGGTGATCAATCGATCCGGACGGGAGCGGCTGTCCATCGCCGTCTTCGTCGATCCCGACTACGAAACGACGGTCGTCCCCGTTTGCCGCGATGGGGCGTTGCCGCTCTACGCCCCCGTGACATGCGGCGACTACATCGTGTCGAGGTTCGACGCGTCGTTCGCGTACCGCAATAAAGGCAGCGGCAGCTAGTGTACTGAGTCAGAAGTTCCGAAGATAAAGGAGCGGATGAAATCGGCCGTCAGGCAAGGCACGAGGCCGACAGCGTACCTCGTGGTACGGTGAGGCCGAGTAACGCAGCATGGCGGCCAATTTCGCCACGAACTATCGAGCGAATTTCTGACTCAGTACACTAGGGCCCTGTTCGGCGTGCGCCCGATGCCGTCACTTCGCTGACGCGCGGCTGACCTTGTCGGCGTAGTTCGGATCGAGCTTCTGCATGTCCACGCGAAGCATGGTGCCGACTTCTTCCGTGCGCAGCAACGCAAGATCCCTGAACGGCGAATTCGGATTGGCCCTCACCGCGTTGCGCGCGTTGACGTTGACCGGCACGACGCCCCGCCTCAGGGCGAGGCCTTCCTGGGCCTTGGCCTCGATATAGGCATTGATGAAGAACTCGGCCGCTTCCGGCACTTTCGTCCCGCGCACGATGCCCAGCCAGCCGGGTCGCTGTATTCCGCGCTTGTCCCCGGACAGCGGATGGACGAACGCCACTTTCATGCCCTTTTCCAGCGCCTGCAGCGCGTGGCCCTGATGCATCGTCGACACCCAGACATCGCCGTTCTGGAGCTGGCTCTGCGCGTCCGCGGCCAGTTTCCAGTAGCGGGCCGGATTGATTTTCGCGAGTTCGTCGTAAGCCGGCTGCATGCTGCTTTCGCTGCCCCCTTTGTCCACCGCCATCGAGACCAGGATGTGAATCGTCCCCGGCGCCGACAGGTCGGCGAATGACACCTTTCCGGCCAGTCTAGGATTGTCGAGGTCGCTGTAGCGGGTCGGGGCGGGCACGCCAGCCTCCTTGAATTTATCGGGGAGGAACAGGATCCCTTCCTGCACGACCCATGCTCCGACCTTGTAGTCATCGTATGCATCCGGATCGAGTTCCTTCCGGTTGGGAACGCGGTTCAGATTGATCTTCTGCAGGTACTGGCCCGTCATGGCGTCGACGTACGTCTTGTCGTCCATTTCGAGCACGTCGAACGGAATGTTGCCGCGCGCCGCGATGAGCTTGGCCAGCGATTCGCGCGGCGGCGACAGGACGTACTGCATCTTGCCGCCGCGCTTCTCGAATTCCTGGCCGATCAGGTCCTGGACGGCCTTGTCCCAGCCTCCGCCGAACGTCGCCAGGCGAAGCGTCACCCCGTCGAAGCGCTGCTCCTGCGCCAGCGCCGTTGCCGCCACGAACAGCAGGCTTCCGATCAACAAACGACTCAGCATGAATTCTCCTTTGTGGTCATTTCCCGGTCCGAAGCAGCGAACCGAGACCAATCGCTTTCTGCAAAACGAGCATCGCGACGAACGAGAGCGCGATGATGATCGTCGAAACCGCGAGCAGCGACGGATCGAAATCGTAGTCCATCGCCTGGAACAGGACAACCGGAAACGTCCTGACCTCGGAGCTCGACAGGAACAGCGCTATCGGCAAATCGGAAAACGACACCAGAAACGCGTACGTCGCGCCGGAGTAGACGCCGGGAAGGATCACCGGCAGCGTGACGCGGCGAAACGTCGACCAGCGGGATGCCCCCAGACTGAGCGCCGCTTCTTCCAGGCGCACATTGAAGCGCTGGACAACGGCGGTGACGGAGCCCACGACGTACGGCGTGCCGATGAACACGTGGGCAATCAGGAGGCCGGTCCAGGTTCCACCGCCGTACCACCCCAGCGCGTCGCCCAGGACGTAGTAGAACTGGAGGAAGGCGACGCCGGCGACCACCGCCGGAATCTGGACCGGCGCGCGCAACGCGGCGGCCAGGAGCGGCTTGCCCACGAGGTCCGTGCGCACGAGCCCGAGCGCGGCGGGCACGCCCAGCAGCACCGAGAACAGCACCGACGCCGATGCCAGCAAGACGCTTGCGAGCAGCGCGGCCCAGTAACCCGCCTCGATGCCTGCGTACCATCGGGTGGTGAGGACCGCCGGCGGGAACAGAAGGAGCCCGCGCGGGTTCTCGCCGAACGAGGCGCCCGCGACGACGACGAGCGGCCCCAGGAGGAACGCGAGAAAGCAGAACATCCAGATCCAGGCCAGGATCCTGTTCACTCGTTTCTCGGTGAACGCGATCATGCCGTCAGTCCCCTCGCCGCCTTCAGCCGCCTGACGGCATGGAGCGAGAACAGATTGAGAAAAAGACCCGAGAGAAGCAGGACGCCGGCCAGCGCCGCACCCATGCCGTAGCGAGTGTCCAGGATGACGGTGCGCTGGATCAGCACCGGCAGCGTCAACACCTTGCCCGCGCCGATGAGAGCGGCCGACGTGAAGGCGCCCATGCAGAGGTTGAAGACGATCAGGCAGCTCGCGACGATTCCGGGCAACGCCAGCG
>Ga0315292_10000296_pt1 | contig 22178 bp, 12 predicted proteins | sample YL17G13_0_MG_FD_204029 | JGI IMG/M metagenome (GOLD analysis project Ga0315292, IMG submission 204029) | Sediment microbial communities from Yellowstone Lake, YNP, Wyoming, USA - YL17G13_0 | ecosystem: Environmental > Aquatic > Freshwater > Lake > Sediment | place: USA: Wyoming | collected... | reverse complement strand
TCGGGCGAGAGGGGTTCGGACGCGGGGCGGAAGTACGGGGGCGCTGGAGGCGGGAACTGATCGAGCTGGCGCCGTTCGCTGCGCTTTCGCTCGCGGTCGCGGCGATCACGGTTCTCGCGCAGGGAAGCACCGGGAGTTTTTCCGTCGCAGACGACATCACGCTTGGCCAGCGCGTGGCGAATGCCGCCACCTCCGTCTTCTCCTACGTCGCGAAGACGGCCTGGCCCGCCGATCTCTCCGTGTTCTACCCCCACCCTCGGCGCGAACTCCTCTCCCTAGTGGCGCTCGCCGCCCTGGCCGGCTTCGCCGGGGTGACGGCCGGCGCCTTCGCCGCATGGCGCCGTGCCCCTTGGCTGCTCGTGGGCTGGCTCTGGTACCTCGCGATGCTCGTCCCCGTGATCGGCATCTTTCAGGTCGGACGCCAGGGAATGGCCGATCGCTACACCTACCTCCCTACCGTGGGGTTGCTCCTCGCTGCAACGTGGTCCCTGGTCGGCCTGGTCGAGCGAGCCTCCTCGCGCAACTTTCGCATCGGGACGGCTGTCGCGTCGTTTGCCGCGGTGGTCGCCCTCGCCGTCGCCACCCGCGAGGGGATCGGCGCCTGGAAGAACAGCGAGACGCTCTTCCTGCGGGCTCGCTCTGCGACCGGCGCCAACGCGCTTGCGTCCAATGCTCTCGCCACGATCGCTGCCGTGCGAGGCCAGTTCGACGAGGCCGAGCGACTCTTCCACGAGGCGATAGCGGCCGATCCTCGCTTCGGCGTCCCGCGCCAGAACCTCGCTTCCATGCTCCTTTCCCAGGGCCGCATGGAGGAGGGGTGGCAGCACGCGGTCGAGGCCGTCCGCATCGACCCGTCGAACGGACGGGCCCACTACGCTCTCGGAGTGGGTCTCGAGATGCAGGGGCGCCTCGCTGAATCTGCCGCAGCATACGAGGAGACGCTCCGGCGCATGCCCGGGCACGAGGGGGCTCGCCGCAGGCTCGTCGAGGTGCGCGCCGCGCTTGGGTCCCCCGGAGGTCCGGATCGATGACACGCTGTCACCACGCCCTGGAACGAACCGAGCTGCTCTTCCCCGCCCGCGACTACGTCACCGGCGACTCCTTCGAGATCCGGCGCTGCGGCGGCTGCGGCCTGACGCTCACCTGGCCTCCCCCTCCCCCATCCGAGATGGGGCGCTATTACCCGGACGCCTACTACGGCGACGCCGGCGAGAAGCGCTTCGTCGGACCGGTGGAACGGATGCAGCGGGCGCTCTACGGTTCTCGCGCTCGCCGGGTCGAGGCCGCCGCCGGCGGCAGCCCGGGACGCGTTCTCGACGTGGGCTGCGGGCGCGGCTTTCTTCTCGACGCCTTCCGCCGGCGCGGGTGGACGGTGGAAGGCACCGAGATGTCGGCGGCCTCCTCGGCTCACGCACGGGAGGTGCTCGGCATCCCGGTCCACATCGGGGCGCTCGAGAGCCTGGCGCTGCCGGCTGGCTCGTTCGACGCCGTCACCCTCTGGCACGTGCTCGAGCACGTGACCGACCCAGGTTCACTCCTCGGCGAGATCGGCCGACTGCTCCGACCCGGAGGCGCGCTGCTCGTCAGCGTTCCCAACTTCGGGAGCCCGGAGGCGCGCCTGGCCGGACCGGGGTGGTTCCACCTCGACGCCCCGCGCCACCTGGTCCACTTCACGCCGGAGTCGCTCGGAGCGTGCCTGAGCAGAGCCGGCTTCGAGACGCTCGAGTCCCGCTTCTTCGCCCCCGAGTTCGACTCCTTCAGCTTCGTGCAGTCGACCTTGAACCGGATCGGCTTGCGCCAGAACGCGCTCTACGACACCCTTCGCGGACGCGCCGCGAAGCTCGGCGCCGAGGGCGGCGGGGCGAGCGCCGTCGCGTCGGTGCTGCTGGCGGCGCCCCTCGGGATCCTGTCGCTACCGGCCACGCTCGCCACCGGCCTGGCCGGCGCGGGCTCGACGCTGACGGTGCTGGCGCGGCGTCAGTGACAGCCGAAGCAGCTGGACTTCCAGCGCGGAGTGACGTCCACGACGCCGCTGCCGTGGAGGGCCGATTTCGGGTGACAGAGCGTGCAGGCGTTCAGCGTGGCGCCCGTCTCCCCGTGCATGCTGCTCCAGCGTCCTCCTCATCGCCGCGTCCGGGCCCCACCCTCCACCGACCCACGACATGACTCGGGCAGGGGCTCCCTCGCGAGAACAGTGGTGGGCAGGCCCGGTTCGACGTCGGGATCCGGCTCGTGCGCATTGCCCGGGACTGGCTCGTTGTCACCGACGGCGGATCTCGGCGGCCTTGGCGGGATCCAGCCTCTCCAGCCGATCGAAGGCTTCCGCGGTTCCCGGCCTGTCGCCGAGCGCCGCGCGGGCCACCACGAGATTTGCCCAGAACTGCGGGTTGCCTGGTTGGAGCGCCACCGCCTTCTCGAGCGCGAGCGCGGCGTTTCGGTGCTCGCCCAGGTTTCCGTGTGCCGTGCCCAGGTTGTACCAGGCGTCGGCGTAGGCGGGGTCGAGGCCGATCGCCCGCTGAAAGCGATCGATCGCATCTGCGAGCAGTCCCAGTTGCCCCAGGCTCACGCCGAGGCCGTTCCAGGCCACGGCATTCTCGGGGCGGATCCGGAGCGACTGGCTGTGGGCCTCGACCGACTCGACTGGACGTCCGGCCTCGAAGAGTGCGTCGCCAAGGCCGGTCCAGGCTTGCCAGTTGCCGCTAGTCACCGCGAGTGTGTGTCGCCAAAGGCGCTCGGAGTTGCGCCAGTGCTTCACCTGTCCGGCGGCGACCACGCCGAGCACCGCGACGGCGCCGGCCGCCAGCGCGACCGAGACCGTCTTGCCACCCCGAAGCGGGAACGGGACGGAGGCGGCGAGCCAGGTGACCGCGACCAGGATCCCGATGGACGGGATGTAGGTGTAGCGATCGGCATGCGACTGCACCCCCACCTGCACGATCCCGATGGCCGGCACCAGGGTGCCCAGGAACCAGAGCCATCCCCAGGCGAGGAAGGGGCGGCTGCGCCATGCTCGAACGGCGATCCATGTGACGGCGAGGAGGAGCGCCGCGGCCGTGGCCACCTTCCACGCCGGGTGTCCGGCCCCACCGATCGACGGGTGCGGGTAGAGCGGCGCGAGGCCGGAGGGCCAGAAGGACTTCACGAGGTAGACCGCGTAGGAGACGATGGCGTTGCCGATGCGATCTCCAAGCGAGAGATCGGCGAGACGAGCAACCGCGGAGCCTCGTTGCGCCACCCATGTCGCCACCGCCGACCCCGCGGAGAGAAGGAAGAGCGGGACCTTCTCGCGAAGCAGCGGCAGGACGCGCCAGGGCTCGAACGGCTCGCCCGGGGGGAGGCCGCCGACCCTCCCGAGCGGCCAGGCGTCCACCAGGAGGAGCGCGAACGGGAGCGTGATCACCATGGGCTTCGAGAGGAGCCCCAGGGTGAAGGCGGCGACCACGGCGAGGTAGCGGGCCGTGCCCCGGCGCTTCACCCACTCGTCGTACGCGATGAGGGCGAGCAACCAGAAGAACGTCGAGAGGACGTCCTTCCTCTCCGAAATCCAGGCCACCGACTCCACGTGAAGCGGGTGGACGGCGAAGAGGGCCCCGACGACCGCGCTCCGCCACGTCGACCCCGTGGCCAGCCGCAGCCAGAGGAAGAGCAGCACCGAGTCGAGGGCGTGGATCAGGACGGAGACGAGGTGGTGCCGTCCCGGCTCGAGCCCGAAGAGCTGGACGTCGGCCATGTGGGAAAGCCAGGTGAGCGGGTGCCAGTTGGAGCCGCGCAGGGAGCCGAAGGCCCAGGCGAACCCCTCCCAGGAGAGCCCACGGAGAACCATCCGGTTCTCGTAGACGTAGGTCTGGTCGTCCAGATTGAGAAACCCGAACCCGGTCGCGGCCCAGTAGACCGTGAGTGCGAGAAGGAAGATGGCGGCGGCGACCAGGGCCGGGAGCCATGGGGGGGCGGGGCGGGCCGCGCCGGGGCTCTCTGCCGTCACCGGCGCTCCACCTTCCGGCCGTCGAGCGCGACCTCCACTGCCTCGCCCCCGGTGACCTGCGCCTCAGTCACGGGCGCCTCCACCCGCCCCTTCCCTGCCGTCTGGACAGCGTACGAACCTGCCATCACGGCGCCGTTCTGCCCCGTCGCGTAGGGAACGCGGAGCCGGGCCACCCCGGCGTCGTCGGCCGGCGCCCGCGTGGCCCAGACGAAGTCGCGACCCACGTTGCTCCGGAGCGGGACGAGCGCCACCACGTCCACGCCGGGCACGGCTCCGTGGACGACGAGGGTCGCCCCGGGAACGACGCCGAAGAGCTTGTGGGCCTGGGCCCGATAACCCAGCACTGCGTTCGGAGTCTCGCTCTCCGCGAGCAGGCGGTACCCGGCCAGCCCCGGCGACAGGCCGTCCCTGGAACCCCCGTCGAAGAACCAGAGGCGGCTCCCCACCAGGTCGAAGAACTCGGGGTGAAAGGCGTAGCGGCTTCCGAACTCGGTGCTCTTCTCCTCGATGGCCCGTTCGGGCTTGCCGGGCGCGAAGGCGCGCAACGTCGCCACCGCGCGGGCCGGGTTCTCGGCGATGACGAAGCCGACGCGGCGTCGCCGGAGCAACTCCTCCGCCGCGACCGGGTCCGACTCGAGGCGGAAAGCCGCCTCGTCGGCGATGGACGCCGGGTCGATGTCGGTGCCAAAGGGGGTCGCCAGGACGGGCTTCCGGGCGATCCACTGGACCTCGTGCCCGTCGGACCAGCTCGCGAGCACGCCCTCCCGCCCGGGAAGCGCCGGCACGGTCTTCAGATACCGCAGCATGGGAAGCCGGTCGGAGGCCTGGGCCGGCAGCTCGGCCACGCGCCCGGTTGCGACCAGCGGGATCCCCGGCGTCGCGAGAAGGAGGAGCGAGAGCGGCCGAGCGACGACCACCCATCGCGACCACGATCCCCACCTTCTCCTCGCCCACTCCGCGATCTCCCTGACCGCCCATGCCGCCAATATGGCCAGGGGGAGGACGGCGTATCCCTCGAAGCGGCGCCGCAGGACGGCGATGGCGATGGTGCCTCCTCCCCAGGTCGCCAGGAAGGCGAGCTGGGCCCGCCGCTCCGGGCTGGCGCGCCAGGCGCGGGCGAGGAGCCAGGCAGCCACAGGGAGAAGAAGCGGCGCGAGACCGTAGGCGATGGCGGCGATCTGCAGCTCGAAGGTCAGCGGCTGCCGGCCGCTTCCGATGAGCGGCCAGAACTCTCCGATGCTCCCGTACCAGGCGCTCGAGGCGCCGAGAGCGACGAGGCCGTGCTCCAGGCCGCGGCGAAGTCCGGACGGCAGGAGAAGCACGAGCAGTGCGGGCGCGGCGCCTGCCGCGAAAAGGGTCGCACCTCGTCCGGCGAGCGAAAGCGCCGGTCTCCATCGGCGCGCCGCCCAGAGGACCGCGGCGCCGAGCGCCGTTCCCGCGCAGACGGCAACGGAGAGCCCCGTGATAGGTGTGAGCGCGCCGCTGCGCAACGCACCGGGAGGGCCCCAGAGCGCGACGGATCCTGCCAGGAGGACAGCCGCGATCGCTGCGCCTTCGGAGAGTAGACCTGCCGCGCGTCCGGGCACGGGGTCACCCGGCGGTGCAACGACGTGCAGGACGGCGACGTGGGCCGCCAGCACCAGGAGATAGAGGGCACTTCCCGACCAGTTCCAGAAGGAGAGCGCCAGTGCTGCCCCCAGCGCGAGCCTCCAGCCGCCCCCTCGGCGCCCCGGGCGAAGCCCGGACAGGTAGGCGAGGTAGACAAGCGCGCTCGCGAGCGCCTCGAGCACGTGGTGATCGGGGCGCCCCACGAACGACTGTCTCACCGCCGCGGGAAGGAGCGCGACGAGGAGCGCGGCGTCCCACCATGTGGCTCCTCCCAGGAGAAGGACCGCGAGCACGGCGGTCACCGCCACGAGCAGGGTCCCTGCAATGGGTGGAATGAGCGCGGCCACGCCGGCGACGTGGTCGGGCGTCGGCGCCCCCGTGACCACGGCCGCGGTAGCGATGACCTGATCGAGGAGCGGCGGCCAGGGGATCGCGGCGCCCAGAGGGAAGTTCATCCCCGGGTCGGTCCAGGGAACGTGCGGCCAGTCCTGGGCGATCCGCTCGGCGCGCAGCGCGTGATAGTAGGTGTCGCCGTCGGCCATGAGCAGCACGCCGTCCGGCGTGAAGACCTGCGGCCAGGGCAGGAGGCGCACCCCGAGCGCGAGGGCCAGGACGAGGCCGAGCGCTGCGCGCGCCTGCTTGTTGCTAGAATCCGCCGCGTGCATGAGCCGGTAGGATTAGCGCACCATCCAGGGGAGCGAAAGGGCGCGGGCGCGGCGTGGTGGGGCGCGGCGGCCGCCGTCGTCCTCGCCGGCGCCGTTCTGCGGGTCCTGGCTGCGCGCGGCGACCTCTGGCTCGACGAGATCTGGTCTGTCGAGCTGGGGAGGCTGGCCGGGTCGGCGGTCGGGGTGTTCACGAACCTCCGCCACGACAACAATCACCACCTGAACACGCTCTACGCCCTGGCGCTGGGGTACGACGCGACACCGCTCGCGCTGCGGGCTCTGGCCGTACTGGCCGGCACGGCGACGCTCGCCGTGGCCGCGGCGAGCGACTCCCGCGACAGGATCCGCTCGCTCGCCTGGGCGCTCCTCCTCTCCTTCTCGTACCTCGTGGTCCACTATTCCTCCGAGGCGCGCGGCTACGGCCTGGCGCTCCTTTTCGCCGTGACGAGCTTCGTGGCGATGGTGCGCTTCCTCGACTCCCGCCGGATCGCCTGGGCGGCTGCGTTCGCGGCGTCGGCCATCCTCGGCCTCCTTTCCCACCTCACCTTCTTGTACGCGCTGCTGGCATTCCTGGCCTGGGGGGCCACCGCGGCCTGGCGGGATCGCAGCGCCCGAGTCCTTGGGCCGGGATGGTTCTTGGCCTTCGCTCCCCCCGTCGCCACCTTTGCCGCTCTCTGGGCAGTCGATCTGCGCCACGTGGTCATCGGAGGAGGCCCGGAGTACCGGCTCTGGGACGTGCTGCGAGAGGTCGTCCGCTCGACTTTCGGCATTCCCCAGGGGCCGCTGGAGTCGCTTTCACTCCCCGTTCTCGCCTTCGCGGGGTTCGAGTTCGTGCGACTGGTGAGGACGCGCGACCTTCGCTGGGTCTTCTTCGCAGTGGTGATCGTCGCCGGCCCGGCCGCGGTGCTGCTCCTGACCCGCCCCGAGTACATGGCCCCGCGCTACTTCCTGGTCCTCGTACCCTTCCTGCTCTGGCTCTGGGCGAGCGGCCTCGCGAGGATGGCGCGCAAGGGCCGGGCGGGCGCCATCGCGGCGGCACTTCTCCTGGTCTTCTTCCTCGCCGGAAACGGCGTGAACATCGCCCGTCTTCTGCGCGACGGGCGTGGCCGCTACCGCGAGGCCCTCGAGTTCATCGTCCGGAGCGATCCCGGGCCGGTCGCGACGGTGGGAAGCGACAACGACTTCCGCAACGCCACGGTCATCGGGCGCCACCTGCCGAATCTCCCCGGCGCGGCGCGATTCCGCTACGTCCCGACCGGCGAGTGGACCGATGCTGCGCCAGCCTGGGTGCTCGTGCACCACTTCGCCGAGGAGCCACCTCCCGACGACGTCGTGCTCGGTCCGACCGGCAGACGCTATGCCTTGGCACGCGTGTTCCCCTATGCCGGCCTCTCCGGCTGGGACTGGTACGTCTACCGGATGGCGGCGCCGCAGGGTGCGCGGTGAGCGAGGCGAACGCCTCCCGGGCCGCCCGGTCCCGCCTCCGCTACCTGAAATGCCTCCTCTTCGCGATGAGCCTCCTCGCGTTCGCCTGGTTCCACTCGGGTGGCGGCTGGAACCAGAACGCGCGCTTTGCGCTGGTTCGCGCCATCGTCGAGGAGGGGCGATTCTCGATCGACTCCTTCCTGGCGTACGACGTCGCCACCACGGCGACGGGGCCTCGCCTCGTGCGCCTGCCGATTCGGGACGGCGAGCTCGTGCGGCCGGACCGGCGCGTCGCGCTCTACTGGAAGGACGTCCATGGCAATCCCGTCCCGCTCGCGCGCCGGATCGGGGGCACCGTCGCCGGGGTGCGGAGCAAGGAATCGACCCTGGACGTGGCCGTCGCGGACGGTCTCGTGGTCCCGGTGCGGATTCCGCCAGGCATCGTGATCCTCCGGAACGGGCAACCCGCGCCTCTCGACTCCCTGCGCCCAGGCGAATTGGTTCAGGTCGAGTTGCGGGAACCCGATGGCCGCCGGGCGGTCGCCGCCGGGGTGGCCTCGGGGCATGGTGTCGTCATCGAGGACGTGACTTGGTCGGAACCGGGACTGGTGACGGCCACCGGCGACCTCTCCTTCAATGCCGGCCACTTCCACCCGGCGAAGGCCCCGGGGGGTTCCTTCCTTGCCGTCCCTGCCTACTTCGTCATTCGCGCAGCGGGGCGTCTCGTCGGCGCCGATCCCGACGACTGGTGGACGCTCACGACGGGCGCCTGGCTCACATCGATCTTCAGCGTCGGCCTTCTCTCGGCGCTCACGGTGGTCCTGCTCTTCCAGTCGTCGATGCGGCTTTCGGGCGGCAAGGCGCTCTCGAGCGCGCTCACCGCCCTCGCCTTCGCGCTCGGGACCCCTTTCCTCCCCTACGCGACCATGCTCTACGAGCACGCTCCCGTCGCCTTCCTTCTCTTCGCCTCTTTCTACCTGCTCTTCCGGTCGAGGCGCGTCTCCGCCGACGGGGCGGCGAGCGTTCCCGACGGCCGTGCGACGATCTTCATCGGGCTCGCAGGCGCCTCGGTCGGCCTCGCGGCCGTCGCCAATTACGCGATGGCCGTCGTCGCCGTGCTCTTCTTCGCCTACCTGGTCGCGGCCGTCCGGCGTGCCAGTGGGTGGCTCTGGTATGCCATCGGACTCCTGGGGCCGTTTCTCCTGCTCTGCGCCTACAACGTCGCTGCCTTCGGGACGCCGTTCACGACCAACTACGCCTTCGAGGACCCGCAGTTCCTCGAGCAGGGCGGCACCCTCCTCGGCGTCTTCCGGGCCCCGCGCGTGGAGGTCGTCGCGCTGGCCCTCTTCTCTCCGTTCCGGGGACTCTTTCTCGCGGCTCCAGCGCTGCTCCTCGGTGCCCTTGGCCTCGTCCCGTGGTTCCGCTCCGGGCGCATGCGCGCGGAGTGGCGGCTCGTCGTCTCCGTCCTCACCTTCTTTCTCGCATTCCTCACCACGTTCAACGGGTGGCACGGCGGGTGGGGGGTGAGCGTGAGATACCTCGTCCCGGCATTGCCCTTCCTAGCGCTTCCGGCGGTCTTCGCGTTCGCCCGATCCGTCAAGGCCTCGAGCCTCCTGGCAGCGGTCTCGATCGGCCTGAGCCTTCTAGCGACCGCGGTCGACCCGCAGGCACCGGCGGGCCTCGCGCCCATGGCGACGATCCAGGGCCTTCCCGGGTGGCGCCACAGCCCCATCCTCCTCTACGAGTGGCCCCTCTTCACCGAGGGGCGAGCCACCCCCGTCCTCGATGCGCAGCGGGACGAGGTGCTCCGCGCGAACGACGAGTTCCTCCTCGCTCGCGGTGCGCCCTCCGAGGCCCGGACCCGGGGTGCCGCCGAGCTCCGGCGTCAGATAGACGCCGCCGTGCGCCGGGGCGATCCGGCACCCCTTCTCCTGCAGCGGGGCACGGGGGGAGAGCCCGGACTCTCCCTCTCTCCCCTCTCGACCATCGCCGGTCCGGTGTCCGCGAACCCGGTCGGGATGTACGAGGGCTGGATGTACCGGAGCTTCCCGCCCGGCTCGACCCAGGCCCGCTGGAACTCGTTCAATACAGGCGAGTTCTTCTTTCCGGAGAGCCGGTGGAGCCTCGCCCCGCTACTCCTGATCCAGGCGATCCTCGGATGGCTCGGCATCCGCTCGGCGCGCCGACTGGACGCGCTCGACGCTCCGCCCGCCGCCTGATCGGCGGCCACCTGATCGCTGGCTGCCTAGCAACCACCCGGCGATCAGGAACAGGAAGGGCTCGGTCGAGTACCGCACCCGGTTGCCCTCGGGGCCGTCCACGAAGAGCACCATGGCAAAAACCCATCCGATGGAGAAGAGCATCAGGACCACGGTCCGGTCCTGCGCGTCCCAGTCCCTCCGCCGACGCCAGAGCACGACGAGCGCCGCCACGATGATCAGCGGAAAGAGAATGGCGAATCCCGTGCTGATGCGGGTCACGGCTGGGTCGTAGTCGCGAAATGGAAGGAAGACGACCATCTCGTAGGCCTTGGCCCATCCCTGGCCGGTCGTCATCTCGGGGGAGTAGCCGGTCTTGTAGGGCCAGCGAGCCTCGTAGAGGGTGTAGCCGTTCGCGTAGAAGTCCGCGGCCTTCATGAAAAGCAACGAGGGGTTCTCGCGCAGCGTCGCCAGGGCGGCCGTGCCCAGCTCCCGGGACAGCGGGATGAGCGCGTAGTGGTTCCAGTTGGGGGAGCCGTCGGGCTTGGCCACGGAGGCAAGAGCCGGCCGGTCGCGAAACTCGGAAGGCACGAGCCACTCGGCCCGCTCCACCGAGCCGGGGGCGGGCGGCTCGTTGCTCGTCCGGGCGAACGCACCCAGCCGAGCCTGGTAACCGCTCGGGAGCAGCGGCTCGCCGGTGGGGAGGCCGCGCGCGATGCTCATCCCCGACCAGCTCGAATAGCCGAAGAAGCCGAAGCGGGCGAGGTTCTTCATGGGCCAGGCCGCCACGAGCAGCAGCGCGGCCGACGCCACCATTGCTCCCCGCCGCCCGGGCAGCGCGGGTCGAGTCAGCAGGGCGATGAGCACGACCAGGCCAACGAACCAGATCGGGTGGAAGAGGCTCCGCGTGTAAACGAGGAGCACGGCCGGCGCGAGCGCCGCGGCGAACCGTCCCAGGCTCGGGCGCTCCAGGAGTCGAAGTCCGTGGAGCGCCGAGAGGAGCAAGAAGATCAGTTCCCAGGGCGTGTAGAACAAGTAGTGAAGCGAGGCGTAAAGGTACGGATTCGCGACGAAGAGCAGCACGACGATCCACCGGACCGCCGGGCAGGACACGAGGCGCCGCGCCAGCACGGCGAACGTCGCGACCGACGCGCCACCCACGGCGAAGTAAACGGGCTGGAGCAGGGTCTCGACCGGGAGGCTGGTCGCCACCGACGCCTGGAGCGCCAGGCCGAAGAGGAGGTTCAGGAAGGGCGGCTGGGAGTGGAGGTCCAGCATCGCCCCGGACAGGTCCTCGACGAGCGGCGGCCAGGGCAGGAGTTGCCAGAGGTCTGGCCAGACGTGGAAGACGCCGCCCGACGCGTTCCAGGCCAGGAAGAGGGCTGCGTAGAGGGCGCAGGCCCCCAGGACATCGGCGCGCCGTCGCGCGAACCCGGCGACGCCACCCACGGCTTTCTTGCGCTCCTCGGATTGCTCCTTCACGCGCCGCCTGATCTAGCAGAAACTGGCCGGCCATGTCGGCGACGCGTGAGTCACGGTGGTCATCGGCGGCGCCTGGGCTGGCGGCCTTCGGGGCCGTCGTCCTCGCGATCGCTCTCGCCGTCTCCTCCGGAATGTACAGCCCGGTGGCGCTCGCACTGGTCTCGATCGCTGGCGCCGCCGCGCTGGTCGGCACCTTCGCATCGGCCGATCACTCGCCAGGGACGGGGAGACGGGCCACGATTGGGATCCTCGCACTCGGCATCGGAACGAGCTGGGTGCACGACCTGCTCTTCCTCCCCGGCGTGGCCGTGGACCCCGCGGCGCTCGGCGCCTTCCGTCCGGCACTGGTCGTCGTCGGCGTGATCCTGCTCACCTACTTCTGGCGCGGACCGCCTGGGTGGGTCGCCCGGACCCGCTTCCCGGTGATCGTGGCCCTCGGGATTGCGCTCGCTGCGTTGGTCATCCTCGCGTCCCCTTCGCCCGGCATCGACGTGTGGCAGATCCAGCAACAGGGAGCGACCGCGTTGCTCTCGGGACGCAATCCATATGCCCTCGCCTACCCGAACCCCTACGGGCCGGGCACACCTTTCCTGGACCCATCGATCCTGTCATCAGACGGACTGCGCATCCTGGCGTACCCCTACATGCCCCTCGTCCTCCTGCTCGACGTTCCGGGCGTCCTGCTCGGGGATGTCCGCTGGACCATGCTGGTTGGGCTGGCCATCTCGGCGCTGCTCGTGCGGGCCCTGGGGAGGGGATCGCTGGAGGCGGAGCTGGCCGGGGCCCTGTTGCTGCTGCAGCCACAGGGCTGGATGGTCATCGAGCTCGCGTGGACCGAGCCGCTGGCACTAGCCGCCGTCCTCCTGGTCGCGCTGACCGTGACCAGGACCGCCAGCCGCGCAGGGGACGGATCGTCCGCGTGGAAGGCCTGGCTGGTTCCTGGGCTCGCTGCGGCGTTGGCCATCTCGACCAAGCAGTACGTGCCCCTGCTGCTCGTCTCCTTCCTCTTCCTCCTCCCGAGGGCGGCGTGCGCCAGGTCCATCCTCGTGGCGGCAGCCGGAGCGACCGCCCTGGCGCTCCCCTTCCTGGCCATCGAACCACGTGCCTTCGTGCGGGGCGTCCTCGAGTTCCAGCTTCGCCAGCCGTTCCGTCAGGACGCCCTTTCCTGGCCCGCGGCCCTGTTCGCTTTGGGGGGCCCGAAGTCTCCATCCTGGCCGGCGTTCGTCCTTGCCGGCGCAACTCTCGTCGCGACGCTGCGCGGGTCCATGACGATCGGCCGGGCGACGCTCGCCAGTGCCAGCGCCTGGATCGTCTTCGTCGCGTTCAACAAGCAGGCCTTCGCGAACTACTACTGGATGGGCGTGGGGTTGCTGTGCGCGGGGGTGGCCGTGCTGACCCCTTCCCCGCCGAACGGACGCTCCGGCACGGGCAACGGATCCCGTTAGGTGCCCCTCCAGGGCTGGGCTAGATTCCGGCGGTGATCCGGTCGGACAGGTTCCGGGATGCGGCGGTGGCAGCCGTCATCGCAGCGGCGGGCATCGTTGCCTACTGGCCCGCCTTTCGCGCTGGGTTCGTGTGGGACGACCACGTCCTGCTCTTGGAAGCACCCCTGCTCCGGGGTCCTCTATGGCGGATCTGGTTCAGCAGTGACGCCACCGACTACTGGCCCCTCACCTGGACCACCTTCTGGGTGGAAGCTCGGCTCTGGGGGCAGGCTGCTTCCCCTTTTCACGTGGTGAACGTCTCGCTTCACATCCTGGCATCCATCCTCCTCTGGCGGTTGCTCCGGGCGCTCCGCGTCCCCGGCTCGGCGGTTGCCGGTCTGCTGTTCGCGATTCACCCCGTCGCGGTCGAGTCGGTGGCCTGGGTGTCGGAACGGAAGAACGTGCTCTCCGGGGTGTTCTTCTTCTCGTCGCTGCTCGCCTGGACGCGGTTCGACGACGAGGGTCGCCGCCGGGACGCCGTCGCTTCCTTCCTCCTCTTCCTGTGCGCCCTCCTGGCAAAGACCTCCGTCGTCATGCTGCCCTTCGTCCAGCTCGGAATCGCGCTCTACCGGCGGCGGGCCGTCACGCGACGTGATCTCGCCAGGATCGTTCCGTTCGTCCTGCTCTCCGCGGCCTTCGGCGCCCTGACCCTCTGGACACAGGGCGTCAACGTGATCCGGGGCGAGATCGCGGAGCGCGGTTTCGCGGAGCGCGTCGCCGGCGCCGGGTGGGCGCTGCTTTCCTATTTGCAGAAGGCGTTCGTCCCCGTCGACCTGGGCGTCGTCTACCCGAGGTGGCCCGTGGCGCCGGGCTCTCCGGCATTCTGGATTCCACTGCTGTTCGTGATCGTCGCGGCAGGCGCAGCGTGGGCCGCTGGACGTCGCTCCTGGGGGCGATCGCTCGCCCTTGGCCTTGGTTACCACGCACTCATGGTCCTCCCCGTGCTCGGCCTCCTCGACATGGCCTACTTCGCGGTGGGTCCCATCTCGAACCACCTCCAGTACCTGGCGCTCGCGGCGCCCTGTGCCCTCGTGGGCGCGGGGCTAGCCGCCCTGCATCGCCGCTACCCATCCGCGGCCTTGGCCCTCGGCGTCGCCGCGTCGCTGGTCCTCGTCGCCTGGACCCATCGGAGGGCCGCCGCCTTCGAGGACGATCTTCACCTCTGGCGTGCGGCTGCCCGGGCGTCGCCCCGCAGCCTCTACGCAGCGTCGAGCTACGCAGCCGAGCTGGGGGGCACGGTGAGCGTCGCCGCTGCCGTGGGCGAGCTCGAGGCGTTCATCGCCCGTTCGTCGGACGAGGCCGACCGCCGCCTCGCTCACGCGCATGCGCTCGTCTTCCTGCGACGCCCCGCCGAGGCCGCCGAGGAGGCCATCGCGGGCGACGCGATCCGTCCGGACGTCCAGCGTCAGATCGAGATCGGCAGGTTGCTCGTGACCTCCCGGTACGCAGGCGACGCGATCCGGGTGCTTTCCGTCCAGGTGGAGCGCGCCCCCCGGTCTGCCGACGTGCGCTACTGGCTGAGCGCAGCCTTGTTCCGGAGCGGGCGCGCCGACGAGGCTCGCCAGGTCGTTCTGGACGGCCTGCGCGTATCTCCCAGGGACGTGAAGCTCCGTAACGCCCTCGCCATGCTCGACCAGCAGGCCCCGCCGGCTCCGGTCCCGGCAGAGGCACGCCCGTGAGTCCGCCCGGCCCGTTGACCAGCCGCGCCATCCTGCGCGGATCGGCGCCCGCGCTGATACTCGCCACGATTCTGCTGCTGCCGTTTCTCGACAAGGCCTTCACGATGGACGACACGGTTTTCTTGTTCGAGGCTGTGCAAGCAGTGAATGACCCGCTCCATCCGACCGCCTTCGACATGGCGTGGGGCATCGAGCCGCAGCGGATCTCGACCATCGTCCCGACCGGTCCGGTGATGGCCTGGCTGCTCGTGCCCGCGATCCTGGCGGGGGGTTCCGAACGGGTCGCACACGGGGTGCAGATCCTCCTGCTCTGGCTGGCGATCGTCGCGACCGTGGCCCTCGCGCTTCGCCTCGGAATCGCATCGGGATGGGCGGCCTCCGCGGGCTTGCTCCTGGCCACCACCCCCGTGGTCCTGGGCATGGCGGGAACCGCGATGCCCGACATCCCCGCCATGGCGCTTGGCGCCGCAGGCCTCCAGCAACTCATGGCCTGGCGTGAGGATCGGCGCGCGCGCCAGGCCATCCTCGCGGCCTTCCTGCTCGGATTCGCGGCGCTCGCGCGCACGCACCTCGTGCTGCTGGTCGGGATCGGCGTCCTGCTGGTCGTGGGAGACGTCTTCTCCTGGACCGCTTGGCGCGCGGGACCCTGGACGCGATGGCTTCCCCTGGCCGCGGCCCCGCTCGTCACCGCCGCTGTCAACGTTCTTACCCAGGACCCCGCGGGTGGCACCGGGACGATCGCCGCCGCCGCGGTGGAACTCAGCTCGACGCGAAGCCTTGCGCCGAACCTCCTCGCCTTCCTCGTCCACTGGGCCCTCGCGCTGCCCTTCGCGATCCCGTGGCTCCTTCTTCGGGGGCGTCCATCGCCGAGGGGGATCGCCTTCCTGGTGGGCACGATGGCCGCTGCCGCCGCGCTGGTCCGCGTCGCCCATCCCGACGTCACCCCGTGGGCCATCGCCCCGATCGCCGGGCTCGGTGCGGCTGCCCTCGGAGACGTCCTCGGGGACGCCTTCCGGCGGAGGGACGGCGTCCAGTTCTCGTTGGGCCTCTGGCTCCTCGTCGCCCTCCCCGCCGCGGTATACGTACACCTGCCGTCGAAGTACCTTCTGGCTTCGGCCCCGGCCGCCGCGATTCTCGTGGCTCGCGCCATGGCGAAGGCGCCGCGGCTTGGGCGCCCGCTTCTCGCCGCGACGACGGCTGCCGGTGTCCTCCTGGGAATCGCCATCCTCCGCGCCGACTCCGCGTTCGCCGGCATGGGGCGAACGGCGGCGCGAGCGCTCATCGCTCCACGGGTCGCCGCGGGGCAACGCGTCTGGTACGCGGGTCACTGGGGGTTCCAGTGGTACGCGGAACGGGCGGGTGCCCGGTTCTTTCCCGTCAGGCCTCCACTTCCCCCACAAGGAGACGTGGTCGTGGCGAGCGCCAACACCGATCCCCACATCGTGGTCTGGAGAATGGACTTTCTCGTTCCGATCGGCGTGCTCGAGAGCCGCGAACCGGGTGGGCGCCTGATGGACAGGCCATCCGGCGCCGGTTTCTTCTCGAACGCCTGGGGATACCTTCCCTGGTCCTGGAGCGACAGCACGATCGACAGGTTCGACGTCCTCCAGGTGGATTACCGCCGGTGAATGCCTTCATCCAGGGGGGCGACGGCGTCCGTCGTCGGGAATGGGGGTCGATCGCCGTCTTCGCCCTCGTGGCGCTCGCCGTCGCGGGCGGGCTCCAGTTCTTCTTCGCCCGGGTTCCGTCGGACGCCGACACCGCCTATCACGCCGCGGTGGGGCGCCTCATCGCCGAGCACGGGATCCTCCACGCCTTTCCGTGGACGCCGATGAGCTGGCTCGCCGACCACTACGCCGACAAGGAACTGCTCTTCCACCTGCTCTACGTCCCGCTGACGGGGCTTGGGTGGATCACGGCGTCGAAGATCGTGGGCACGATCACCGGCGCCGCCCTGCTGATCGCGCTCTACGCGATTCTCCGAGCCGAGGGCGTCCGCTTTCCCGGCGCCTGGGCGCTCCTGCCCCTGGCTGCGTCGTCGGCATTCCTCTACCGCTTCCTGCTGGTCCGCCCTCACGTGCTCTCGATCGCTCTGGCGATCGTGGTGCTTTGGGCGGCGGCGCGAGGACGGCTCCTCGTCCTCGCCATCGCGTCCTTCCTCTATCCCTGGACCTACATCGCCTGGGCCCTACCGATCGTGCTCGTCGGCATCTCCGAGGCGGCTCGACGCCTTTCCGGGGAACGCCTCCGCTGGAAGCCGGCCGCCGTCGCGGCAGGGGCTGTGGCCCTGGGCCTGGTCCTCCACCCCAACGGCGCCAACCTCGTCCGCTTCGCCTGGCTCGTCCTGGGGCGCGTGCTCGTGATGAACGCCTGGGGAGGCAAGGCCGGCCTGGAGATGGGTTCCGAGTTCGACGTCTTCACCTTGGGTCAGTGGGCCGAGTTGCTCCTGCTCGCCGCAGCCATGTCCGCTGCCGCTCTCGTCCTGGCCTGGCGGGGGCGGAGCGCCTCGAGCTTGCCGCTGGCCTTCGCCCTGACCACCCTGGCCTTCGGCGCCCTCACGGCGCGAACGGCACGGTTCACCGAGTACTTCGTCCCGTTCTCCGTCGTGGCCCTCGCCCTCTCCCTGCGGCTCGACCCCCGGCCCCGCCTCCGCTTCGCCCCGTTCGGGCTGCTCGCCGCGGCGCTCCTCTACCAGGCACGCGAGGAGGCCGGCCTCCTGGCGCGGCTGAGGGAGTGGCCGAACCGGATCCCGTCCTACGTCGCGAAGGTGATGCGGGATGGGATTCCACCCGGGGCCCAGGTCTTCACCTGCGAGTGGGGCATGACCGGCTACCTCATGCAGGCGCTGCCCGGCAGACGTTTCCTCGTCGCCCTCGACCCCACGCTCTTCCAGGCCAAGGACCCGGAACTCTACGCCCTCTGGTACGCGGCGACGCGGCGCCCCCCGCCCAACGTCGCAGCGCTGGTCCGGGAGCGGTTCGGTGCGCGCTACGTGGCCTGCTTCTACGACCCGCAGTTCGAGCCCTTCTCGAGCCAGCTCTCGGCGACGCCCGGCGTTCGCACCCTGCTCGTCTCCGACGACTGGAACGTCTTCGACCTGGGCCCGCCCGTTCCGGCCTACTCGACCGATCGCTGACCGGCAGGGGCCTACGGATCGAGCGTTCGACGAAGTGCCTCGGCCCTCGAAGGATCGAGTGCCTGGAGTCGCCGGTAGGCCATGGTCGCGCCGTCTCGATCCCCGGCCCGAAGCCGGGCGAGCCCGAGATAGCCCCAGGTCTCGGCGTCGTCGGGGCGGAGCCGCAGCGCCTGCCGGAAGTACCCCGAGGCCTGTTCGTAGTCCCCGAGATTGCCCACGGCCGAGCCGAGGTTCCTCAGTGCGTTGAAGTAGTCGGGCCGGAGGGCCAGGGCCTTGCGGAAGAATGGAATGGCCTCGTCCGGCTTCCCCATACGCGCCCGGACGACACCGAGCGTCTGCCACGCCTCCGGGTAGACGGGGAGGATCCGGATCGCTTGCTCGCATGCTGCGGTCGCCTCCCCGAAGCGGCCCAGATCGAGGAGGGCGTCGCACAGACCCTGCGATGCCTTCCAGTTGGACGCCGTCACGTCGAGCGATCTCTGATGGAGGGTGACGCTGTCCCTCCAGAACCCAGCCTGTCTCCAGGAGATCGCCCCGAAGAGGGCGACCACGGCGCTCGCCACGAGGGCCATGACCAGGCGAGGCGTCCGACGGGCCTCCGCCAGATCGGCGAGCCCCCAGACGGCGGCGACGAAGATACCGATGAGCGGAACGTAGGTGTAGCGGTCGGCCATGGCCTGGCCGCCCACCTGGAGAAATCCGATCACCGGCACGAGCGTCCCGACGTACCAGAGCCATCCCCAGGCCAGGTAGGGCCGAGTCGTCCGCTCCCTGACGACCCAGACGGTGACGAGCGCGAGAAGCGACGCAGCGCCGAGGGCAGGAAGCACCGGTGTCCCGGGCCCAGTCGTCGCGGGATGAGGGTAGAAGGACGCAAGCCCCTGGGGCCAGACCGTGAAGGCGGGGTAGCGGACGTAGGACACCAGTGCGTTCGCGACCCTGGGCCAGAGTGCGACGGGAGAGACCGCGCTCTCGCCGCCCCCTGCCGACTGGGCCAGCCAGGTGACCGCGCTCGCCGCGGCCGCGAGCAGGAAGAAGGGCGCCTTTTCGACGGCGAGTCTTCCCATCGTCCGGAAGAACGGCCGGACTCCAGTCCCCGAGAACCTGCCGAGTGGCCACGCGTCTAGCAACAGCAGGAGGAACGGCGTCGTCACCAGCATGGGCTTCGACATCAAGCCCAGCGCGAAGAACCCAAGGGCCGCCAGGTAAAGACCCGCGCGCCGGCCGCGCACGAATCCGACCCAGGCCTGGAGGGTCAGCAAGAGGAAGAGCGTGCTCAGGAGGTCCTTGCGCTCCGACACCCATGCAACCGACTCGACGTGAAGGGGGTGGATCCCGAAGAGCGCCGCCACGAAGGCGCTGCGCCACGTCGCTCCCGTGGCACCGCGCAACAGCGCAAAGAGGAGAACCGTGTTCAGCCCGTGGAACGCCGCGCTCACGACGTGGTGCGCTCCGGGGGTCGGCCCGAAGAGCTGCACGTCGAGCATGTGGGAGAGCCAGGTGAGCGGATGCCAGTTGGACACACGGAACCCGGTGAACGCCCAGGCGATGCCGTCCCAGGTCAGCCCCTGCAGCACCCATCGGTTCCGGGAGACGTATTCGGGGTCGTCGAAGTTGACGAAGTCGAACCGGTGGACCTGCCAGTAGACGAGGGCCACCAGGAGCGCGAGCCCTGCGCAGATCGCCACGGCGGTCCGCCTCCCCGGCGGGCCGCCTCCGACCTCGTTCCTGGTGCTGGCGGGCAACACCTTCAGATCCTCGCCACTCCGAGAAACACGGCGTGAAACGCGGCGATGAGCGCGACGAAGGTGGCGCGTTCGTGGCACGGCGGCGCGGAAGGTGCGTCTGGAGGCAGGACGCGGAGGGAGCGGGCGGTCGAAGCCATGGGGAGGAGCCGGGAGGCGGAGCGTTCCACGCCTCGAACCTGGCGGCAAGACTAGGGCAATGGCTCATCGCGGACAGGGCTGGAACTCGCCTCGAGCTGGAGGCGGGAGTTTCCTCCCGCCTCCCCTGGCCTTCACGGCGTCGTGAAGGTCGCGGTGGTGGACCACGGCGACGTCATCGTGAGGTTGCAGGTCGGTACCGTCCCCCGGCAGTTGCCGGTCCACTTCGAGAACCTCGCGCCGTCGCCCGGCACGGCACTGAGCGAGACTGCCGAGCCATAGGGGCGGTCTGCGGTGCAGGTCCCAGCGCTGCAGCTGATTCCGGGTCCGGTCACCGTGCCATTGCCGGCCACGATCACGGTCAGGCGGTAGGTCGCAGGCTGGAAGGTGGCCAACACCGTCTTCGCCGCGTTCATCTTCACGTTGCAGGTCAGGCCGGTGCCGGTACAGACGATTCCCCATCCCGTGAAGAGGGAGTCGCCGCGCGGTTCCCGGGTCAGCGTGACGATCGTACCCGTGGGGACCTGGGCGGTGCAGATCGTGCCGCCGTCCCCGCAATCGATGCCGCCTCCGGTGACCTTGCCCACGCCCACCCCGCCCAGCTGCACGGTGAGGAGGAAGCCCTGCGGCTGGAAGGTGGCGCCGACGCTCTTCGCGGCGTTCATCGTCACTGTGCAGACGCCAGGACCGGTGCACGCCCCGCTCCAGCCCGTGAAGATGGCGCCTCCAGTGGGAACGGCGGTGAGGACGACGGTGGAGTTCCTTGCGAGGGAGGCCGTGCAGTTCGTGCCGGGGGCACCCATGCACGAGACGCCCTCACCCGTCACCGTTCCGGAAGCCGTCCCGGTGAGGCTCAGGTAGAGCGGGTAGGTGTTCGCCTGGAAGGTGGCGGTGACCGCACGGGGCTCGCTCATCGCGACCACGCAGGCTCCGGCTCCCGAGCAGGCGCCGGACCAGCCCCCGAACAGGGACCCGGTGGCAGGCTCGGCCACCAGCGTCAAGGTGGTTCCGTTCGAGATCGTCACCGCACAGGTCGTCGCCCCGAGCCCGCACTCGATCCCGCCTCCGCTCACCTTGCCGGCGCCAGTGCCGCCGAGCGCGACCGAGAGGCCGACCTGGCCGGGCTGGAACACGGCGGTGACGCTCTTCGGGCCATTCATCGTGACAGAGCAGCCCTCGGCGACGGGTGTGCATCCCGTCCAGCCGCCGAACACAGAGTCGCCGGCCGGCACCGCGCGCAGCACCCGCGTGGCCCCGTTCGGGGCCTCGATGGTGCATGGCAACCCAGTCGAGCAGTTCAGCGCGTCGCCCGTGACGATGCCGGACCCGCCGCCGACGAAGGTGACCGTCAGTGGATAGGTGTCCGGCTGGAACGACGCCGTGACCGACCGAGCGTCGCTCATCGTCACCAAGCACGGGCCCGACCCGGTGCAGGCCCCGGACCAGCCACCGAACAGTGCCCTGGAACCCGCTGTCGGGGTAAGCGTCACCACCGTGCCGTTGCGCACGCTCTCTGCGCAATCCCCGGTGGTTCCCGCCCCGCAGTCGATGCCGGGTGCCGTCACGGCGCCGTTGCCGGTGACCGCCACGGCGAGGGGATAGGTTCCAGGGTCGAAGCGTGCCCAGGCCACCTTGTCCGAGTTCATCTTCACGTTGCACGAACCGGCGCCGGTGCAGACGATGCCCCAGCTTCCGAAGATCGAGTTCCCGTCCGGGATGGCCGTGAGATTGGCCGTGGCCCCGTTGCCCACCATGACGCTGCAGTCGGGGGCACCCTGGCCACAGTCGATCCCCGCGCCGGTCACCTTCCCGAGGCCGGCGCCGCCCATGGTCACCGAAAGGCGGTACTGGCTGGGCTGGAAGGTGGTGGCGACCGTCTTCGGACCCGTCATCGTCACCGAGCACGCACTGGCGCCCGGCGTGCAGCCTGCCCACCCGGCCATGATGCTGGATTCTCCCGGAGTGGCGACGAGATCCGCCGTCGCGCCGTTCGGCAACTGTACCGTGCACTGGGCGGCCGTCGCTGCGGTTGCCTTCACGCACCGGAAGGTGGGATCGACCACGTCGATCGCGCCCAGCCCGGAGCCGTCCAGGGTCAGGGTGAGTGGATAGGTGCTCGGCTGGAAGGCGGCGGTGACGGCGCGGGCGTCGCTCATGACCACGGTGCACGCGCCGCTGCCGGTACAGGCGCCCATCCACCGGACGAAGATCCATCCGGCATCGGGCACGGCCTGGAGTTGCGACGACGACCCGTTCGCGAGAACCTTGCTGCAGTCGGCTCCCCCCGCCCGACAGGACATCCCAGCTCCCGTCACCGTTCCGGACCCTGTGACGGTGACGTTCAGCAGGAAGGAGTCAGGGTCGAAGCGCGCGACCACTGTCTTGGCCGACCTCATCGTCACCGTGCAATCGCCGCTGCCCGTGCAGATGACGCCCCATCCCCAGAAGAGCGAGCCGGAGGCCGGCTCGGCCTTGAGGACCACCTTGGCGCCGGTGGCGTATTCCACCGTGCAGCCCGCCGTGGATCCCGAGTTGCAGTCCAGCCCCGAGGGGCCGGTCACGCGCCCCGCGCCCACGCCCGCCATGCTCACCGTCAGCGGGAAGGACGTCGCCTCGAACCTCGCTGCCACGGTCTG
>Ga0315292_10000293_pt1 | contig 22246 bp, 20 predicted proteins | sample YL17G13_0_MG_FD_204029 | JGI IMG/M metagenome (GOLD analysis project Ga0315292, IMG submission 204029) | Sediment microbial communities from Yellowstone Lake, YNP, Wyoming, USA - YL17G13_0 | ecosystem: Environmental > Aquatic > Freshwater > Lake > Sediment | place: USA: Wyoming | collected... | reverse complement strand
GGCCGCGATGTCGAGCACGTCGACTACGAGGACTATCACTGAGGCCATCATGAGGATGCACAACCCGCCCCATCCCGGAGAAGTGCTCCGCGAACTCTGCCTCCGCCCGCTGGGCGTCACCGTGACCGACGCCGCCATCGCCCTCGGCGTGAGTCGGAAGACGCTCTCGGCCATCCTCAACGGCCGCTCGGGCATTTCGCCGGAGATGGCCATTCGCTTGTCCGTGGCCTTCGACACCACCGCGGAGAGTTGGTTGAACCAGCAGGTCCAGTACGACCTCTGGCACGCCGATCGAAACCGGAAGAACCTGCACGTCCGACGGTTGGTGGCTGCCTGATCACGCGACTCGAGATTCGGTTGCCGACGTGGTGCTCCCCGGCCAGGCCTTGTCGTCGGGACTTCTCCCGGCGAGATACCCCCCGCGGACGAGTGAACCGGAAGCCCATGACCCGGCCCTGCGTGCTTGACCTTCGCTCGCCGCCCGGCAATCGGCTCGAAGCGCTCAAGGGTGACCTGAAAGGGTTCCGCTCGATCCGGTCGCCGACCAGTGGCGGCTGGTCTTCCGCTGGGAGGGCAACAACGCCCTCGATGTTCGGCTGATGGACTATCACACGTAGAAGGTTGGGCCATGATTCCGGAGCACCGCATCCCGACACATCCCGGCGTGATTCTGGGCCAGGAGTTCCTCGCCCCGCTCGGCATCTCCCAGGTGGCCTTTGCGGCGCACCTCGGTGTTCCGGTGCAGCGGATCAACGAGCTGATCCGCGGCAATGCCGTTGAAAACGCCGCGAGGGCCTTGTCGAAGCAATTCGTCGGCGAGGACCACTTCCGGCAGCCCCCCGGTCTCGAGGTACTCCTCCAGCGCCGACACCATCCGGCTCTCCGATGCGCGCGAGTGCCGTGAATCGGTCGTTTCTGTCGGCGAGTTGCGTCGAGGCGTTGAGCTCATTCGGCATCGTGGCAATGCGCAGCAAGCGGCCATGCTGGAGAACTGGTTGACTGACGTGCTGGGTCAATTCAGTAACAACATCCTTGCATTCGATGTTGACGCTGCTCATGTCTGGAGGCGATTTCGTGTTCCGCATCTTGACCATGAGATTGACAAGCAGATCGCTGCCATCGCACTGACCAACGGCCTGACGGTGGTGACCAGAAATGCGGCTGACTTTGCAGGGACTGGCGTCAGCGTGAGGAATCCGTTTCTGCCTGCGTGAGCTGCCCCCATTGAAAATAAATACCGCGGACCCCTTGACAGTTTTCACGACGCGGGCTGCACCCTCGTCGATCCCGTTGAGGGGCTGGCCTGCGCGAGGACGACGATCGCCGTGGCGACGCGTTCGCTGCCGCGCGGGCCCGCGGGGAGTTTGCACCTCGGATCGCCCGTCGTTGGGGCGCTGACGGCGTTGAATGTCGGGCGCCTACATTGTAGGTATGCCGAACATTGCTCCCGCCCCCACGCAGTTGTCGGATCTGGATCTGATCGCGACGGTCGCACGACTCGTAGCCCGCGAGAGCGAGGCCACCGCCGATCTCATCGCGGCGCTCGCCGAGTTCGACGCGCGGCAGTTGTACTTGGGCGACGGCTGCGCCTCCCTCTTTGTCTACTGCACCAAGCGGCTCCGCCTGTCCGAGTCGGCGGCGTACCATCGCATCACGGCGGCCCGCGCGGTGCGGCGCTTTCCCCTGATCCTGGATCGCCTCCGGGAAGGCGCACTCACCTTGACTGCGGTCGGTCTGCTCGCACCCCATCTCACCGACGCGAATCACCGCTCGGTGCTCGACGAGGCACGCCACCAGGGGAAGCGCGCCATTGAAGAGATCGTCGCGCATCTGCACCCGCGGCCGGACGTCGCCGCATCGGTTCGGAAGCTCCCCACGCAGCGAGCGTCCGCCCCAGAACACGCCGCAGTCGCGGAGCACCCACCGGCGTTGCCGGCCGGCGCCGCTCGCGCGGGTGAGGGCCTCTTCGCCTCGCCCTCGCTGCTCCCTGGCGCCGACGCCGGGATCCCCGAGGGGCGCGCGCTGCCGTCTCCGCGTCGTCCTGCCGTGGTCTGTGCGATCGCGCCGGCGCGCTACCAGATCCAGGTGACGGTGTCGGCTGGCACGCATGCCAAGTTGCGGCGCGCCCAGGATCTACTGCGCCACGTCATTCCCGATGGCGATCCGGCGGCGGTGCTGGATCGCGCGCTGACGGTGTTGCTCGCCCGGTTGGAGCGAACCACATACGCTGCGACCATCACCGCGCGCGCACCCGCGAGGCTGCCTTCGACTGCGCTCAGGGCAGACACGTCCCGCGCCACACCTGCGTGCCCAGAGGGGCACGCGCCGCGGTCGTCGCCTGACCAGGCGCGGGGCCGACAGTCCGGATGCGTGTCGCACGCTCGGCCGCGCACCATCCCGGCCGGCGTCCGTCGATCCGTCTGGGCGCGTGACGAAGGCCAGTGTACCTACGGTGGCGCCTCCGGCCGCTGCACCGAACGGGGCTTCCTCGAGTTCCATCACCGCGTGCCGTTTGCGGCGGGTGGCACGTCCACGGTGGAGAACGTGGCCCTGCTGTGCCACGCGCACAACGCGCTGTTGGCGAGGCAGGACTTCCCGGTGGCCCTGGAGGCGGTCGCGCCAGTCGAGATAATTCGGGAGGGTGCGAGGCACACGCGATCGACTTCCTCCGGAGCGAGTTGATCGGGCGGCTGTCGGGCGAGGCCCGGGCGACGACTCGCAGACGTCAGGGGCCTGAAACCGCGTGGCTGCTGGCGTCGGCGCTCAACACCACGCCGGAGTTCTGGATCAACCTGCAGGGTGACGTCGATGCGCGGCCGGTCCCGGGTCGATTCATCCTCGCACCTGGGGCTGCGGATCACGACCCGCCCTCCTCCGCCTTCGCGCGCAGCTGGATCCACGGTTTCTTCATGAAGAAGGCCTTCACCGATCCTCTTCGAACACCGCCTTCACCGTGCCCTTGCGGATGGCGCGCTCGAGCGCGGCGTGGTCCTTCTCGTTCCGATCGGCGTAGGCCGTTGAAAACGCCGCGAGGGCCTTGTCGAAGACGTCACTCTTGCCCATGTATCCGCTGATCATGGCGGAGTTCCCGGACCGGGCATGGGACAGGGCGAGGGCCTTTCCGCACCATCCGGCGTAGAGGTCCATCTCAGCCTGGCCGAACGTCTCCACCATGGGGCTGATCTTCATGTCCCTCAGCTGGCGGATGAAGAAGTCGCGCTTGGGGTTCCCGCTCCACCCGAGAAAGATGTCGCTGGCGGGCTGCATGCGCCGGTAGCCGTCCACGACGCGCTGGCCGTGGTTCGGGAAGACGCTCTTGCCCGCATACGGCTCCAGCACCGACGCGCGCGCCTCCTTGACCTGGAGGAAGAGGGGGTCACCGTCCCCGGCCGTGAAGAGGAGCACCCAGCAGCGAGTCCCGACGCTGCCCACCCCGACCACTTTGATCGCGGCGTCCTGGAGGCTGAAGCGGCTCATGAAGGACTGGTAGGCGGAGGGCAGCGTCGCGACATACGCGGTGAGCGTGTCCCGTACAGCCTGCTGCACGTCACCCGGGGGATGGTCCTCGTGGTGGAAGATCGTCGGCAGCTGGTCCTTGATCACGTGGAGGTTGCCCCGCTGCTCCGCGAGCTTCGGGAACATCTCCTCGCCGCGACTCTTCGCCCGCTCCTTCTCGATACGGTTCTGGACCCGCTTGCGGAGCTTGGGGGGCAGGCCTGCCAGCAGCTCGTCCATCTCCAGCGCCCGGTACCACAACTCCAGCGTCCTCAGCTGGCTGAACTCGGCCACGGACTCGCGGTACGAGCGGACGCAGGTCATCACCACGTCCTTGGCGACGCCCTCGCTCAGGCCCTTGTCCCGGCAGGCCACGACGAAGCTGGCGGCCAGGCGCTTGACGTCCCATTCCCACGGCGCCGGGAGCGTCTCGTCGAGGTCGTTGATGGAGAAGATGACCTTCCGCTCCGGGGTGGCGAATCCGCCGAAGTTGCACAGATGCGCGTCCCCGCAGGCCTGGACCCGGATCCCGGTGGCCGGCGTGATCGCCAGGTCGTACGCCATCGTCAGGGCCGCGCCCCGGTAGAAGGTGAACGTGGAACGGACCATACGCCCGTGGCGCAGCGGGAGCAGGTCCTGCATGCGTCCCTGCTCCGCCGCCAGGACCAGTTCGACCGCGTCCCGGCGGTCGGACGGGGCCTTCCAGACGGCATGGGCCTCCCGGGGGCACGTCGTCCGCAGCGCCTTGCCGGCGGCGTAGTGCTCCGCGCGCGTTCGAGCCGGAATCACGACCTGGGCTGACCTGCCAGCGGGCCGACCTCGGCGCTTCGAGGATGGCGCCGACTTCCGCTTCTGCCGTCCCCCTCTCGATGGCGTCGTCTCGGGCGAGGAGCCAATCGATTCCTCCGAGGCCGTCACCGGCTCGTTCGTTGTGGATGTGTCCATCGGAGGTTCCTTCCCTGTAACCGTATTGCGTCCATACTCTCAGATCGTGAACCGGACGTCCATGACCGGCCCCTGCGTGAGCGCGGCCCACGTGAAGAGCGCCTCATGCTCGCCGGTGCTGCGCTCAGACGTTCAGCGGCGCGTCCAGCAAGTAGCGCCACGCGTCGATCACCTGGATGCCGGCCGGCGGCTTGCGGGTCGCGTGTTCATGCGCGACGAGCAGCCGCTTCGCTCTCGGGAAACGCGCCGCACCCTGGTCCAGCGCCGCAATCTCCCGGGCCCAGGTTCCTGGCGCCGTCACGGAGTAGGCGACGTTGATGAGCTGTTCGGGCCGGTCGCGATTCACGACCAGATCGACCTCCCGCTCCCCGGCGAGATAGCCCAGGTCCTCGCGCTGGCGCCGCCAGTGCAGGAAGATCGCCGTTTCCAGCTTCTTGCCGACATCGACCGTCGGCTCCGCCACGAACGGAAGGGCCAACGCCCAATCGACGGTATGCATCTTCTTCGGATTGACCGCCTGCTTCCTCAACGAACGCTCGGCGACAGGCAGCGGGAAGACGATGAACGACTGCTCGAGGTATCCCAGGTAGGTGTAGAGGGTGTCCTTGGACAGCGCCTGTCCCTGGGAGCGGAAGTCCTGGTAGCGCTTGTGGATGCTCAAGAGCGAGGCCGGGTAGCCGAGGCACTGGCGGAGCAAGAGGCGCATCAGATGCGGGTTGCCCACGCCGTAGCGCTCGACCAGGTCCCGGTAGAACACCAGGTCGACGTAGTTGAGGTAGATCCGTTGGCGCCGGTCCACGCCCCTGGCCTCGATCCTTCGCATCGTCTCGTAGAGCAGGAACGTCTTGCCGCTGCGCCGGATCCCGACCAGCGCGACGATCTAGTTCGAGTCCAGAGGCAGCTCCAGCGTCCGAGGCGTCGCCGCCGGCAGCGGGCGCATCGTAGACTGCTTCAGGACGTATCGCGGTCGCGCGGGCCCGCTGGGGTGTTTGCACCTCGGGTCGCCCGTCGCTGGCGCGCTGAAGGCGCTGAATATCGGGCGCCTACATTGTAGGAGGGGCTATTTGTCAATAGGATTGACAAATAGCACTGGCCACCTATACTTACGTCGATGGTCCCAAGGACACTGCGCCTCAAGTTGCGCCAGCTGGCCAGGCGATTCCCGGTGGTGACCGTGACCGGCCCGCGCCAGTCCGGCAAGACCACGCTGTGCCGGATGGCGTTCCCCGCCAAGACCTACGTGTCACTCGAAGCGCCGGACCTCCGCGACTACGCACAACAGGACCCCAGAGGGTTCCTCGCCCAGCACGCCTCCGGCGCCATTCTGGACGAGGTGCAGCGCGTGCCCGACCTCCTGTCCTACCTGCAGGGTGAGGTCGATGCGCGGCCGGTCCCGGGTCGATTCATCCTCACGGGTTCTGCGAATTTGGCGCTCCTGGATCGGGTCTCCCAATCCCTGGCCGGACGAACCGCGGTGCTGACGCTCCTGCCGCTCGGCCACGACGAGGTCCTGCGATTCCCCGATGCCCCCGCCGACCTGTTCACCACGCTGTGGCAGGGCGGGTACCCGGCGATCTTCGACAGGCGACCGGAACCCGCGGACTGGCTCGGCAGCTACGTCGCCACCTACGTCGAGCGTGACGTGCGGCAGATCCTGAACGTCACGGACCTCCTGGCCTTTCAGAACTTCCTTCGGCTGTGCGCCGGCCGGTCCGCTCAGTTGCTCAACCTGTCGGCCCTGGCGGCAGACGTGGGCATCACGCATAACACCGCGCGGGCCTGGCTGTCAGTGCTCGAGGCCAGCTACATCGCGTTCAGGCTTCCGGCGCTGCACGCCAACGTGACGAAGCGGCTCGTTAAGGCGCCGAAGCTGCACTTCTACGACACCGGCCTCCTCTGCTATCTGCTGGGCATCTCCGATCCCGGCCAACTCCGCCTGCATCCGCTCCGCGGCGCCGTGTTCGAAACATGGGTCGTCTCTGAAATCGTCAAGGCCCGTCTGCACCGAGGCCTCGCCCCGTCGCTGTCCCACTATCGAGACCGCAAGGGCCATGAGATTGACGCGGTGCTGGACCGCGGTGATCGGATCGTGGCGATCGAAGCCAAGTCGGGACAGACCGTCGCGACGGATGCGTTTCCGCCGCTCGTGCGGTTCGACGCGGTGTTCGGCCAGCAGCAACCGCGGAGCCCCATCGTCAGGGTTCTCGCCTACGGCGGCGACCGGAGTGAGCACCGCCACGAGTGCCGCGTGCTCCCCTGGAATCGCCTCAAGGAATTCGACTGGGCGGTGTCCGCCGCTCTACCCTGACCCGCGACTGCCAGGGGCTGCGCGCGAGGCGCATGACTGATCCCCGCGTCAGCACATCTGAGGAAGGCCCTCACCGCTCCTCTTCGAAGACCGCCTTCACCGAGCCCTTGCGGATCGCGCGCGCCAGCGCGGCGTGGTCCTTCTCGTTCCGATCGGCGTAGGCCGTTGAAAACGCCGCGAGGGCCTTGTCATCGCACTGACCGACGGCCTGACGGTGGTGACCAGAAATGCGGCTGACGTTACAGGGACTGGCGTCAGCGTGAGGAATCCGTTTCTACCTGCGTGAGCTGCCCCCATTGAAAATAGATACCGCGGACCGCTTGACAGTTTTCATGACGTGGGCCGCACCCTCGGCGATCCCGTTGAGGGGCTGGCCTGCGCGAGGACGACGATCGCCGTGGCGACGCGTTCGCGGCCGCTCGGGCCCGCGGGGTGTTTGCACCTCGGATCGCCCATCGTTGGGGCGCTGACGGCGTTGAATATCTGGCGCCTACATTGTAGGTATGCCCCTGATCCTGGATCGCCTCCGGGAAGGCGCACTCACCTTGACGGCGGTCGGTCTGCTCGCACCCCATCTCACCGACGCGAATCACCGCTCGGTGCTCGACGAGGCACGCCACCAGGGGAAGCGCGTCATTGAAGAGATCGTCGCGCATCTGCACCCGCGGCCGGACGTCGCCGCATCGGTTCGGAAGCTCCCCACGCGGCGAGCGTCCGCCCAAGAGCACGCCGCAGTCGCGCAGCTCCCACCGGCGTTGCCGGCCGGCGCCGCGCGCGCACCCGCGGGACTGCTTTCGACTGCGCTCAGACCAGGCACGTCCCGTGCCACACCTGCTGACCCCGAAGGGCACGCGCCGCGGTCGTCGCCTGACCAGGCGGGGGGCCGACCGTCCGGATGCGCGTCGCACGCTCGGCCGCGCACCATCCCGGCCGACGTCCGTCGATCCGTCTGGGCGCGTGACGATGGCCAGTGTACGTACGGTGGCGCCTCCGGCCGCTGCACCGAACGGGGCTTCCTCGAGTTCCATCACCGCGTGCCGTTTGCGGCGGGTGGCACGTCCACGGTGGAGAACGTGGCCCTGCTGTGCCACGCGCACAACGCGATGTTGGCGAGGCAGGACTTCCCGGTGGCCCTGGAGGCGGTCGTACCAGTCGAGACGATGCGGGAGGGTGCGAGGCACACGCGATCGACTTCCTCCGGAGCGAGTTGATCGGCCGGCTGTCGGGCGAGGCCCGGGCGATGACTCGCAGACGTCAGGGGCCTGAAACAGCGTGGCTGCTTGCGTCGGCGCTCAACACCACGCCGGAGTTCTGGGTCAACCTGCAGGCCGCCTGTGACCTGGCTCGGAGCCGACCCGCTCAACCGGTCGAGCGGCTTGCGGCTGCAGGCTGACGCCGCGACGCCCTCACCGCTCCGCTTCGAAGACCGCCTTCACCGTGCCCTTGCGGATCGCGCGGTCGAGGGCGGCGTGGTCCTTCTCGTTCCGATCGGCGTAGGCCGTTGAAAACGCCGCGAGGGCCTTGTCATCGCACTGACCAACGGCCTGACGGTGGTGACCAGAAATGCGGCTGACTTTGCAGGGACTGACGTCAGCGTGAGGAATCCGTTTCTGCCTGCGTGAGCTGCCCCCCGTTGAAAATAAATACCGCTGACCCCTTGACAGTGTTCACGACGCGGGCTGCTCCCTCGGCGATCCCGTTGAGGGGGTGGCCTGCGCGAGGACGACGAGCGCCGTGGCGACCCGTTCGCGGCCGCGCGGGCCCGCTGGGGTGTCTGCAACTCGGATCGCCTTTCGTTGGGGCGCTGAAGGCGTTGAACATCGGGCGCCTATATTGTACGTATGTCCATCGCTCCCGCCCCTACGCAGTTGTCGGATCTGGATCTGATCGCGACGGTCGCACGACTCGTAGCCCGCGAGCGCGAGGCCACCGCCGATCTCATCGCGGCGCTCGCCGAATTCGACGCGCGGCGGCTGTACTTGGGCGACGGCTGCGCCTCGCTCTTTGTCTACTGCACCGGGCGGCTCCGCCTGTCCGAGTCGGCCGCGTACCATCGCATCACGGCGGCGCGCGCGGTGCGGCGCTTTCCTCTCATCCTGGATCGCCTCCGGGAAGAGTCGCTCACCTTGACGGCGGTCGGTCTGCTCGCACCGCATCTCACCGACGCGAATCACCGCTCGGTGCTCGACGAGGCACGCCACCAGGGGAAGCGCGCCATTGAAGAGATCGTCGCGCACCTGCACCCGCGGCCGGACGTCGCCGCGTCGGTTCGGAAACTCCCCACACGGCGAGCGTCCGCCCCAGACCACGCCGCAGTTGCGCAGCTCCCACCGGCCTTGCCGGCCGGCACCGCTGGCGCGGATGATGGCGCCTTCGCCTCGCCCTCGCTGCTCTCCGGCTCCGACGCCGGGATCCCCGAGGGGCGCGCGCTGCCGTCTCCGCGTCGTCCTGCCGTGGTCCGCGCGATCGCGCCGACCCGCTACCAGATCCAGGTGACGGTGTCGGCCGACACGCATGCCAAGTTGCGGCGCGCCCAGGATCTGCTGCGCCACGTCATTCCCGATGGCGATCCGGCGGCGGTGCTGGATCGCGCGCTGACGGTGTTGCTCGCCCGGTTGAAGCGAACCACATACGCTGCGACCATCGCCGCGCGCGCACCCGCGGGACTGCTTTCGACTGCGCTCAGACCAGGCACGTCCCGCGCCACACCTGCTGACCCCGCAAGGCAAGCGCCGCGGTCGTCACCTGACCAGACGCGGGGCCGACAGTCCGGAAGCGCGTCGCACGCTCGGCCGCGCACCATCCCGGCCGGCGTCCGTCGATCCGTCTGGGCACGTGACGACGGCCAGTGTACCTACGGTGGCGCCTCGGGCCGCTGCACCGAACGGGGCTTCCTCGAGTTCCATCACCGCGTACCGTTTGCGGCGGGCGGCACGTCCACGGTGGAGAACGTCGCCCTGCTGTGCCACGCGCACAACGCACTGTTGGCGAGGCAGGACTTCCCGGTGGCCCTGGAGGCGGTCGCACCAGTCGAGACGATTCGGGAGGGTGCGAGGCACACGCGATCGACTTCCTCCGGAGCGAGTTGATCGAGCGGCTGTTGGGCGAGGCCCGGGCGACGACGCGCTGGCCGTGGTTCGGGAACACGCTCTTGCCCGCATACGGCTCCAGGACCGACGCGCGCGCTTCCTTGACCTGGAGGAAGAGCGGGTCGGCGTCCCCGGCCATGAAGAGGAGCACCCAGCACATGGTCCCGACGCTGCCGACCGCGACGACCTTGATCGCGGCGTCCTGGAAGCTGAAACGGCTCATGAAGGACTGGTACGCGGAGGGCAGCGTCGCGACATACGCGGTCAACTCGTCCCGTACGGCCTGCTGCACCTCACCCGGGGGATGATCCGCGTGGTGGAAGATCGTCGGCAGCTGGTCCTTTCCGGCGTGGCGAATCCGCCGACGTTGCACAGATGCGCGTCCCCGCAGGCCTGGACCCGGATCCCGGTGGCCGGCGTGGCCGCCAGGTCGGACGCCATCGTCAGGGCCGCGCCCCGGTAGAAGGTGAACGCGGAGCGGACCCTGCGTCCGTGGCGCAACGGGAGCAGTTCCGGCATGCGTCCCTGCTCCGCGGCCAGGACAAGTTCGACCGCGTCCCGGCGGTCAGATGGGGCCTTCCAGACGGCATGGGCATCCCGCAGGCACTTCGTCCGCAGTGACGCCACCCGCTCAGTCGTCGATGCTCCCGTCCAGGAGCGAACGGAGGGCCTTCTGGGGCAGGAGTCCTCGCTTCGTCATCACTTTGAAGTTCAGGCGGAAGATGTTGTCCGTGTACCTCAGGCTTCCGCCATTGGGCGGCGTGAACTGCGCGTAGTACTGGAACTCGACGATCAGGTGCGGGCTCGCGATGTACCCAAGCCCCGTGCGCCACCGCAACGGGTCGACGTGACCCGTGTCGGAGCGCCAGATCGGCTCGACGTCCGTCCAGGCGTAGAACGTCTTCGGCGTCCACGCCTTCTCCAGCGAGGTGAGGGGGACGTCGACGCGGCTCTGGTTCCGGAGGCGATGCACGGCCGTCCAGTCGCCCGTGTCCCGGGTCTCGGTGAAGCGGATCTCGTAGCGGGTCCAGTTGTAGTAGCGCCACTTCTTCGAGTTACTCCCCATGAACTTCAGGCCGGTAAACGGTCGCAATTCCAGGGAATTGCTCTTGACCTCCTGGTCGGTCCAGACGCCAATCAGGCCGAGCCAGAGCTGGATGTTCTTGTGGGGGCGGTAGAAGGTGCCTGTCCCCAGATAGATGCTGGCGTAGTCCGCATCCGGCTTAGCGACGTAGCCCACGTACCCGAACCCGCTCAACTTCTCCGTGAGCGGGTAGCTCGGATAGGCGGTAATGCGGTACTCGTTGGCGATGTCGGGCGGAGGCGCCGTCGACGCGGGAGGCTGCTCCTGCGCCGCGGCTGGCGCCGCAGTCACGCACAGCAGCACACCACCAACGACGACGACCATCCTGCGCACGACGCCTGCGATGCTCACTGTGCTCTCCTGACGTCGTTCAACGCCATCCCGTCACCGGCTTCCCTGGTCAGAACCGGAAGGCGAAGCCCAACACGGGCCCCTGCGTGAGCACGTCGTACGTGAAGAGCGTCGTGGTCTCGCCGGTCTCGTAATTGATGTCAAGCCAGCGGTAGCCGAACTCGAGTGACGCGCGCTTGGTGAGGTCGACGCCGAACGTCGGGAAGATCTGCCACGTGAACGTGGACCCGGCGCCGAAGCCGCCGATCTCCGTATACACCTGCGCGTGCCACCGCTTGCCGTTCTCGGGCGTGCGCACCTGCAGGCCGACGATGGGATCGAGCCACGTCTTCGAACCATCGGCGCTGTGCACGGCGCTCGGCCCGTTGATCCGGAGATTCGAGGTCAGGGTATTCACGCGCGCGCCGAAGAAGAGGTCGGCCGCGGGGCTCAGGCGCCTGAGCCCGTAGAACGCGAACGCGCCCTGGCTGACGTCCACGCTGGCCGACACGGCCGCGAACGGCCCGGGGACGGTGCTGTTTGCGCCCAGCGCCATCCAGATGGCGTCGCCGCCGACGCCCCAGTGGCCCTTGCGCGCGACAACGAGGCCCATCGCCCCGAACTGCAGGTTATTCAGGATGTCGGAGAACGACGTGTCAACGACGATCTCCTGGCCCTTCACGGCGGCCGTTCCGTTCATTCCGGCGCCCATGAAGTACGGCGCGATGGTGATCGTCCAGGAATCCGCGGCGGGAGCCTGCGCGGCTGCCGGGGATGCGGCGATGACGGTCAGGGCGAGTATGAGTAAGCCGATCGTAGTCTTGCGCATGTGAGTGCAGCCTGTCCTACTTCTTGGCCTTTGGCGGGAAATCCTTGAGGAGCTTCGCCATGGCCTTGTCGATGTTCTTCTGGCGCTTCTCGGGGTTCTTCTCCCCGCTCAGCGTCTTGCTCGCCTGGCCCTTCCACACCAGTTCCTTGGCCGCGGCGTCGTACATGTCGAGGGCGATCGTGCCGATGTTGATGGTGGAACTGGTCGCGGTTCCCATGCCGCCGCCGAACCGGTACGGCCCCCCGGTGTTGTACGTGTTCCACTGCCGCTCCTGGGTCACCGCCGCCTGGTAGCCGATGAACAGGCCGGCGGTCTCACCCGTCGCCTTCGTGAGTCCCTTCGCCGCCAGGGCCTTGTCGATCGCCTGCTTGATCTGGGTGTCCACGATCGCATCCAGCTTCTCCGCACCCTGGATCTCGACCCATTTGTAGGTCTTGTAGCCGGAGAAGTCCTTGCCCGGCACGTAGTTGACGTTGACGTCCTGCGCGAACGCCGCGCCCGCGCCGAGCGCGAGCATTGCGAGAACCGCCGTAAGGCCGACCCTCCAATTCATCTGCTTCATCTGCGCACTCCTCTGCTTGTTGCCGGGAGACGGCACCCCGATCGGGACGGATCTCCCCGGTGTTGTTCTGACACTATCCAGCCTGGGAGCGTTCGAACGCTCGGACCCGGAACCTGAACGTGACTCGCCCGTGTCGAACAGTTACGCCGCAAACGCGTTCTCCATGCACCCCATGACTCACACCCGGCAGCGATGCACTGGTCCCGGTGGACCACCAAGACGGCGACACGGTGGAAGAAGCCGACATCGCATCGTCAGAACAGGACTTTCAGCGCCTGCGTGAGCAACTCCTCGAGCGAGATCATGGTCAGCGTCAGCGGCACCACGGGGGCCAGCGTCACCACCGCCAGGTGCAGTACGGTCTGCAGGGTAAACGGCGCCAGCCTCATGCCCTTCACCACTTCGAAGCTGTTGCCCAGGTCGGCCAGCGACTGGATGTCGGCGCTGCCGATGAGCGGCTCGTCCGCCGGCGCCCCGCCGCGCAGCCACTTCCGGTCGAACTCGTGGACGTAGCGCTGTGCCAGCGTGCCGTACTCGCCCAGGCCCGCGCGCTTGGCGGCGGCCAGCTTCGGGGCGAACACCAGCAGCGGCCCGAGGACGGCGAACAGCATCAGGGCCACCAGCCCGATCATCTCGACCTTGAACTGCGGCAGCGTGGCGCCAGCATAGAAGATCCGATTGGCGATCGTGCCGGCAAGAATCGTCCCCTGCGCCAGCAACAGCGGCACGAACGCGTGACCCACCAGTCCGAGAAAGCCCAGGCCGCCGCACCTGTCCGGATGCGTCGGCAGCAGCGTCAGATCGAGGCGTGACACCTGCCACAGGAAGCGCACCCAGACGAACAGCCGGAAATACCAGCGCACGAGCAGGAACTGGAACACTGGCAGGCTCACGACGCCCAGCCACCAGCCGGCGAGGCTGGGGTGCAATCTCCCGTCCGCCGGTGCGCCGTACCAGGTGACGACGTCGAGCGCCGTCTGCGTCCGCCACACCAGTCCCACCCCGACCACGTAGACGAACGCGATGAGCAGCACCTCCACGGCGAGCGAATTGCGCAGGCGCATGGCCGACTCGATGGCGGCGTCGAATTTCGGCCGGGCCGCATCCGGGACCACACCGCGATTCACGAACGCCCGCACCGTGGGGCCCAGTCGCATGTTCACGACCAGTTCCGCCACGACCAGCAGCGGCAGCGCCACGAGCAGGCGGACGTGCATGTCCACGTCATGGAGGAACGTCAGCGTGACGCGTCCGCCCCAGGCGGCGCCCTCCACAATGGACAGGAGCAGGAGCGGCACCCAGGCCACCACGGTCAACACGACGATGCGGCGGTGCAGCAGCTCGAGCGTGTCTCCGCTCAGGCGCGACCGCCGGAAGAGCTGATACAGCGGTCCGCCCAGGACCAGGGAGAAATCGGGGGGTGCCGCCGCGCTCGGTTCATCGAGAGTCGCCATGACACTGCTCCTTGCCGAGACCAGAAGTTCGCCGCCACCAGTTGTCGTCACCCGTTGTCGTCACCCGTTGTCGCGCGGGGCCTATTTCTTCCCCGGCTGCTTCATCCCCGCCTTCGCCTCTTCCCGCCGCTGCCGCTCCGCGAACATCAACTGATAGGCGACGTAGTACTTGTAGATGTTGCTCACATAGGTCACCGTCTCACGACCGATGCGCTCCGAGGCCACCTGCTCCACGTTGCCGAACCAGACGTTCGGGTCGAGCCCCCGCTTTGTGGCTTCCTTCCGCAACTGGCGGATCCTGCCCGGGCCGGCGTTGTACGACGCAAACGCGAAGAGCCCCTTGTTCAGCTGGTCCATCGGCTCGTTCTTGAAGTACTGGTCGATCATGAACCGCATGTACTTCACGCCGGCATGGATGTTCGCTTCCGTCTGCGTGATGTCGCCGACCTTCTGCTCGGCGCCTGTGGCCGGCATGAGCTGCATCATCCCGACCGCGCCGACGGCGCTTTTCGCGTCCTGATTGAGCCCGGATTCCTGGAAGGCCTGCGCCACCATGAGCAGGTAGTCCATCTGGTACTGGCCGCCGTACTTCTGAAAGTACTGGGCGACTGCCATCAGCTTCTTCCGCTCGGCGTCAGCGGTGGCGTTCTTCACGAAGTTCGTGCTCACCAGATAGCGCTTTTCCAGGATGTTGCGGAACGCCGACCCGATGCCGTTCTTCGCGAGGAACTCGTCGAGGGCGGCCTTGAGTTGCGGGCTGTTCCTGCGAAACGCCACCGCGAGATTGCCGCCGGTGCGCACCGTCACCGTGTCGTGGACGGTCAGGTCGGAGAAGACCTTCTTCCAGAACGCCGCCAGGTAGTCGTCGACCACGGTGATCGGGATGATGCCGGCGTTCACCATCTCGAGCACGTCGTCGTCTTCGAGGCTCCCGGCCGCGAACTGCATCTTGATCGGCGGCTTGCCCTTCGCGGTGAACTGCTCGTTGAGCGCCAGCAGACTCTTGTGATACGTGCCGCCTTCGCGTACGAACACCTCCTGTCCGGACAGATCGTCGAGGGTGGCGATCGCGGGCGCCCCCGGGCCGGTGACAACCACCTCGCTGACGTTCTTGCGCGTGGGGATGCTGAAGTCCACCAGCTTCTGCTTGTCGGGCGTGATGGTGACCTGGGCCAGCACGGCATCGATGCGCCCGTCGAGCAGCGCCTGCAGCAGCATGGTGCGCGGCAACGGCACGAAGATCACATCGATCCTGGCGTTCCCCGTGTTGAGCTTCTTGTTCAGCTCGTCTTCGAAGAGCTTGCCGTACTCGTAGACGGCGCCGCGCTGCACGCCCCTGTCGATGAAGTAGAAGCTGCGGTTGAAGGTGACCCCGAAGCGGACCATCCGGCGCTTCACCATCTCGTCGAAATCGCCGGTAAAGGGCTTGAACATGCGGGCGCGCACGCCTTCCGGCAGCCCGTCCTCGAATGCGGGCACCGGCAGCGCTTCCTCGGCCCCCTCGACGGGCTTCGCGGCGGCGGCGGGGCCGGTCGACGCGCCCGACGTGGCGGATGTCTGTTCAGCCGGGGCCTTCGGCGTGCCGCCGCCGCACCCGACGACCGCCGTCGCCACGGCCACGGCCGCGATAACACTGAGCCACCCTGCGAGCGCCGAGAATCGGAATGAGACACACATGATGATGCTCCTGCTTTAAGACGGTCCTGGTTCAGCGGCCCCTGTGCCTATTTCACGGGGGTGGGCATCGGAACCCACCCAGTCTGCCACGCGACGGAATAGGTCGTGAAGTTGGCGCCGAACCGGATGATAGCGCCCCGGCTCACCGCCAGTCTGACCGAGTGCCGTCGTCCGACCGGCAGCACAAGCGTGCCTCCGACGCGGGAGTTTCGCTGCTCGTCGTTGTTGCCGACACCCTCGATCGTTGTCTGGCCGCCGGTGTAGTACGTCGCGTCGAACGCCGCCCACAACTGGCGCTTGACGTTGTAGCTCAGGTGCGCCTGAAACGTGCCCATGGGCGCCTGCGTGCGGAGGCTGGTGCCCGGGTAGAACGACTCGTTGGCCGTGAACAGCCAGATGCCGGCGTACGCATCGAGCAGCCACTTCTGACCCAGCGGGTGCGAGACGGCGAACTCCGGCTTGAAGGCCCACCGGTTCGCGCCGAGATTGATCAACCGGTCGGGAAAGAACTGCCCCGTCGGCGCGACGACGGTCAGGCTGGTGCCCAGAACCGTCCGGCGCGGGGCCTTGGCAATCTCCACGATGGAGGCGGCTGGCGCGCCGCGCACGAGCACCGAGAGCCTGAGGCGCATGTCGGAGAGGCCGGCACGCGAGATGTCCCTCGCCTCCTCGAAGACCTTTCCCGATACCTGGGCCCAGGAGTAGGGCAAGGCGCCAAACGCCTGCGCCGTCTTGCCGAACAGGCTGAACGTACGCCCGATGCCGATCGACGGTGTCTCGACGGTCGCGTTGATGTCGGTGATCGGAAGCGTCGGGTCCGACACGACGCCGCCGTGTGCCAATCCGAAGCCGATGGAGAGAAACGTGCCGTTGACGGGGGCTCTGGCGTAGGCCCGCGGATCGAGGTCCTGGGCCGACAGAGGTGCCGCGAGGAGCAGGAGGCACAGCCCACCCACAGCGGCGAACAGGACGCGCGAAGCAGGGGTCTTCACTTCTCCTCCTCGAACACCGCCTTCACCGTGCCCTTGCGGATCGCGCGGGCGAGCGCGGCGTGGTCCTTCTCATTCTGGTCGGCATAGGCCTTCGAGAAGGCCGCCATAGCCCGGTCGAAGCCGTCGCTCTTTCCCATGTACCCGCTGATCATGGCGGCGTTGCCGGACCGCGCGTGCGAGAGGGCGAGGGCCTTTCCGCACCATCCAGCGAAGATGTCCATCTCCACCGGGCCGAAGGTCTCCACCATCGGGCTGATCTTCATGTCCCGCAACTGGCGGACGAAGAAGTCGCGCTTCGGCCCCCGGCTCCACCCGAGGAGCATGTCGCTGGAAGGCTGCATGCGCCGGTAGCCGTCCACGACGCGCTGGCCGTGGTTCGGGAAAACGCTCTTGCCCGCATACGGTTCCAGAACCGAGGCGCGCGCTTCCTTGACCTGCAGGAACAGGGGGTCGTTGTCCCCGGCCATGAAGAGGAGCACCCAGCAGGCGGTCCCGACGCTGCCGACACCGACGACCTTGATCGCGGCGTCCTTGAGCTCGTAGCGGCTCATCAAGGCCTGGTAGGTGGAGGGCAGCGATTCAACATACGCGGCAAGCACGTCCCGTACGCCCTGCTGGACCTCGCCGGGCAGATGCCCCTCGGCGTGAAAGATGGTCGGGAGCTGGTCCTTGATCACGTGGAGGTGGCCCCGCTGCTCCGCGAGCTTCGGGAACAGCTCCTCGCCGCGGCTCTTCGCCCGCTCCTTCTCGAGCCGCTTCTGGATCCGCTTGCGGATTGCCGGAGGCAGGCCGGCCACCAGTTCAGTCACCTCCAGCGCCTGGTACCACAGCTCCAGCGTCTTCAACTGGCTGAACTCGGCCATCGACTCGCGGTAGGAGCGGACCGAGGTCATCGCCGCGTCCCTGGCTACGGCCTCGCTCAGCCCGTTGTCCCGGAAGGCTACGACGAAGCTGGCGGCCAGGCGCTTGACGTCCCATTCCCACGGCGCCGGAAGCGTCTCGTCGAGGTCGTTGATGGAGAAGATGACCTTCCGCTCCGGGGTGGCGAATCCGCCGAAGTTGCAGAGGTGCGCGTCCCCGCAGGCCTGGACCCGGATCCCGGTGGCCGCCGTGACCGCCAGGTCGTACGCCATCGTCAGAGCCGCGCCCCGGTAGAAGGTGAACGCGGACTTGACCATGCGCCCGTGGCGCAGCGGGAGCAGGTCCTGCATGCGTCCCTGCTCCGCCGCCAGGACCAGTTCGACCGCATCCCGCCGGTCAGATGGGGCCTTCCAGACGGCATGGGCATCCCGCGGGCACTTCGTCCGCAGCGCCTTGCCGGCGGCGTAATGCTCCGCGCGCGATCGAGACGGAACCACAACCAGGGGTGACGTCGTGGCGGCCCGACGTTTCGCCTTCGAGGATGTCGCCCGCCTCCGCTTCTGGCGTCCAACGCTCTTCGAGGATGTCTCGATCGGGGAGGCAACGGACTCCTCCGAAGTTGTCCCCGGGGCCTTCGTCGTGGGTGTGTCCATCGGAGGTTCCTTCCAGACGAGTGAATCCCGCGCGCTCAGAACGTGACCCGGAAGCCTATCACCGGGCCCTGCTTGGGGACGTCGTACTTGAACAGCGTCGTGCTTTCGCCGTGGCGCCCTCGCCGGTGCTGCGCTCAGACATTGAGCGGCACCTCCAGCAAGTAGCGCCACGCATCCATCACCTGGATGCCGGCCGGCGGCTTGCGGGTCGCGTGTTCATGCGCGACGAGCATCCGCTTCGCCTTCGGGAAACGCGCCGCACCCTGCTCCAGCGCCGCAATCTCCCGGGCCCAGGTTCGTGGCGCAGTCACGGAGTACGCGACGTTGATGAGCTGTTCGGGCCGGTCGCGATTCACGACCAGATCGACCTCCCGCTCCCCGGCGAGATAGCCCAGGTCCTCGCGCTGGCGCCGCCAGTGCAGGAAGATCGCCGTTTCCAGCTTCTTGCCGACATCGACCGTCGGCTCCGCCACGAACGGAAGGGCCAGCGCCCAGTCGACGGTATGCATCTTCTTCGGATTGACCGCCTGCTTCCTCAACGATCGCTCGGCGACGGGCAGCGGGAAGACAATGAACGACTGCTCGAGGTATCCCAGGTAGGTGTAGAGGGTGTCCTTTGACAGAGCCTGTCCCTGGGAGCGGAAGTCCTGGTAGAGCTTGTGGACGTTGAAGAGCGAGGCCGGGTGTCCCAGGCACTGCCGGAGCAGGAGGCGCATCAGGTGCGGGTTGCCCACGCCGTAGCGCTCGACCAGGTCCCGGTAGAACACCAGGTCGATGTACTCCTTCAGAATGCGGGGACGCATCAACTCGTCGGCGAGTACTACTTCCGGCAGCCCCCCCGTCTTCAGGTACTCCTCCAGCGCCGACGCCATCCGGCTCTCCGATGCGCGCGAATATGGCACGTGCTCCATGCCCCGGAATCGCAGGAACTCGGCGAACGATAGCGGAAACACCTCGAAGGACACGCTTCGCCCCCGCAGCCCCGTGGCAAGTTCACGGGAGAGCAGTTGCGATGAGGACCCGGTGACGAACAGGCGGGCGTCCTCGGTATCGTGCAGGCGGCGCAGGTAGGTCTCCCACGACGGGACGCCTTGCACTTCATCGAAGAACACGTACCGCCGCCTGCCGGAGAATTCGGGATACAGCTCGTCGTGCGCCCGCAGAATCAGGTCGAGTTCACGGACGTCAATGGGCAGGAGCCGGTCGTCCTCGAAGTTGAGGTAGATCAGCTGGCGACGGTCCACTCCTCCGGCCTCGAGCCGTCGCATCGTCTCGTAGAGCAGAAACGTCTTGCCGCTGCGCCGGATCCCGACAAGCGCGACGATCTTGTTCGAGTCCAGCGGCAGCTCCAGCGTCCGGGGCGTCGCTGGCGGCAGCGGGCGCATGGCGGACTGCGTCAGGACGTACTTCAGTGTTTCCTTGTCCATAGGGAAATACTAAGCTATTGTGTTCCCTCTCGGAAAGGACATTTGCGGCCCGCAACGAGCCGGTGCCTCAGAACCTGAACGCGAACCCCATGACGGGCCCCTGGGTGAGTACGTCGTACTTGAAGAGCGTCGTGTTCTCGCCGCTCGAGTAGTCGATGTCGAGCCAGCGGTAGCCGAACTCAAGCGCGGCGCGCTTCGTCAGATCCACGCCGACGGTCGGGAAGATCTGCCACGTGAAGGTCGAGCCGACGCCGAAGCCGCCGATCTCGGTATACACCTGCGCGTGCCAGCGCTTTCCATTCTCAGGCGTTCGCAACTGGAGGCCGACGAGCGGGTCGAACCACGTCTTCGAGCCTTCGACGCTGCGCACCTGGAGCGGGGTGTTGATGCGGAGATTGGCGCTCATGTAGTTGACGCGGCCGCCGAAGAAGACGTCCGCGTAGGGCGCCAGGCGCCGGAGGCCGTAGAACGCGAACGCGCCCTGGCTCATGTCGGCGCTGCCGGTGACGAGCCCGAGCGGACCGGGAGCCGTCCCGTTGGCGCCGAGCGACATCCAGATGGCGTCACCGCCGACGCCCCAGACGCCTTTGCGCGCCACGACGAGGCCCATCGCCCCGAACTGAAGGTTGGAGAAGACGTCCGACGCCGACATATCGACGTCGAGCTGCTGGCCGGCCACCGCGGTCGTGCCGCTCATGGCGGCCCCCATCAGGTAGGGCACCACGGAAACCTTCCACGCATCGCCGGCTGGGGTCTGCGCGGCGGCCGGGTTCGCGGCGATGACTACCAGAAGAAGCACGAAGACGCTGATTACACTCGCACGCATAGCACACACCTTCGGTAGTTCAGCTCGCTCAAATGGGATGCCGCCGGGCACGGGGCCCGGCGGCTGTAGATTAGTGGCTACTTCTTCGGCTTCGGCGGGAAGTCCTTGAGGAGCTTCGCCATCGCCTTGTCGATGTTTTTCTGGCGCTTCTCAGGGTCCTTCTCCCCGCTCAGCGTCTTGCTCGCCTGCCCCTTCCACACCAGTTCTTTGGCCGCGGCGTCGTACATGTCGAGGGCGATCGTGCCGATCGTGATGGTGGAACTGGTCGCGGTTCCCGTGCCGCCGCCGAACCGGTACGGTCCCCCGGTGTTGTACGTGTTCCACTGCCGCTCCTGGGTCACCGCCGCCTGGTAGCCGATGAACAGGCCGGCGGTCTCACCCGTCGCCTTCGTGAGTCCGTTGGCCGCCAGGGCCTTGTCGATCGCCTGCTTGATCTGGGCGTCGACGATCGCGTCCAACTTTTCGGCGCCCTGAATCTCGACCCATTTGTACGTCTTGTAGCCGGAGAAGTCCTTGCCCGGCACGTAGTTGACGTTGATGTCCTGCGCGGATGCCACCGCCGCCATCAGGATGAAGGCGGCCGCGAATACGAGTCGTGTGCTCATCGATACCCTCCTGCGAGATGTGTATGTCCGAACCTCTTCCCATCGTCAGAAGCGGAACGTGATGCCGCCGAGGAACTGGATCTGGTTCGAGTACTGGGCATCGGCATAGACGTAGCAGCCGTACCACCCGCACCACACGCCTTCCGCGTCGGACTTGATGTAGGTCGGCGTCCACTGCATGCCGGCCTGCAGGCCGACGTGCGGCGACGGGTACAGCTTCACGCCAACGCCCCAGGTCGAGGCGAACTGGGTGTTGCCACTCGCCGTCACGGTGCCGGTCGGCCCCTGGGCGGTGAACCCGCCGTAGTTGGTCGCGCCCACGCCGCCCATGACGTAGGGCCGGATCACGGCTTCTTCGTCACCGAAGTGGTACGCGATGAACCCGTAGTAGCCATCGATGTTGATGTCGGCGATTTCCTTCACCGTCGTGCCGGACACCTCCAGCGTCGTGGGCTGGCGCGTCCACAGGAACCCGACCTGCGCCTTCGGGGTCACGAAGTACCCGAACGACAGCCCGAAAGACATCGAGTCCTTCGGGTCGATGCGATCGTAGGTGTTGCCGTCCGCGGCCTTGAAGGGGTCGCCGCTGACGCCGTCGGTCAGTGAGTAGCCGAACAGCCCCGCGACCTCGACCCTGGGCGACTGGGCCCATGCGGCGGTTGACGTGGCCAGCAGAATCGCCGCGCAAACAAAAGCCTTCCTGAACATCGCTCGTCTTCTCCTATGATTATGCACCGTCAGCCGGCCAGTCGTTCGCACCAGCCGGCCTGATGGCGCGGTTACCGTCGTAGCGTTGACAGACTGCCGACTACCCGATCCGCTGCCCGGACGACAGGAGTTCCGTCGCTTCCGGCAGCTTCGCCATCGTCGTCTTCTTCCACTGCTGCTCGAGCAGTTCCTTCGCCGCCTGTTCGAGGAACTCGGGCGCCGCCCACTTCTGCACGTCGAAGTCGTTCTTGATGTACTTGTGGCTCAGCATGAAGTCCTTGCCGATCTCCGCCGACCTCAGGTTCTGGGGCGAGAGGTTCGGCACGAGGTCGATGGGCTTGATGCCCTCGTAGGTGGCCGCGACGTCGCGGTAGAAGGTCTGCTTGTCGAGGATCGCGGCG
>Ga0315292_10000292_pt1 | contig 22283 bp, 21 predicted proteins | sample YL17G13_0_MG_FD_204029 | JGI IMG/M metagenome (GOLD analysis project Ga0315292, IMG submission 204029) | Sediment microbial communities from Yellowstone Lake, YNP, Wyoming, USA - YL17G13_0 | ecosystem: Environmental > Aquatic > Freshwater > Lake > Sediment | place: USA: Wyoming | collected... | reverse complement strand
CGACGGTACCGTCGCGAATCGCAGGTGGATGGATCGCGTCACCTCAGGGCTGAACCCTGGCGATCGCCACGCTCAGTTCGGCCGGACCGCCTTTCTTCTGGATCGCAGCGCCAACCAGATCGCCGCTCGAACTCACGACCGTGCCGCCGAAGGCGACTCTCGCGACCACCTCCACGTCGTTCACGGATGAGAGGTTGCGACCTTCCATCATGGCGTTTGCATCGCTCAGCACCACGGTTGTCGGGAGTTCGTCGGTCGTGAGCCGGACCGCCGCCAGCGGCGGCCCGGGAATGCCCGGTTCGCGCGCGGATACGAAGACTACGACGCCGGGTGTCAATTTGCTCGCGAGCGATGGATCGACCGACACCGCCACACGAATCGTGCGGCCCTGTGGCGCCGGTCCCGCGACCTCGGAACCCGCGGCAGCCATGGCCGGAGCGGACCGCTCCACCGCCTCGACAGCCGGCTGCCTCGCCGCGGGCACCGCGACGCCGAGCGCCGCGAGCTGTTGCTCCAGGATCTGCCGGATTTCCGGCGGCGGATTCTGTTCGAGCAATTTCGACCAGCGCGTCTTTGCCGCTTCCTGGTCGCCTGCGCGCAAAGCGATTACGCCCGAGTACCAGAGCGCCTTCTGGCTGCTCGCATCGGCGACAAGCGCCGCGTCCACGATTTCCTTCGCCTTGCCCTGCAAGGCCGGATCTTCCGTCAGGATCATCGCCTCGGCGAGATCCAGCGTGAGCGACGGATCGCCGTCGCCCGTGATCGCCAGTGCCTTCTCATACGACGCAACGGCATCGGCAGCCCGGTTGGTCACGAGGTAGGTGCGCGCCAGCATGCGCCAGCCGTCGGCGTCTTGCGGGTTGTCCTTGAGGCGCGCCTCGAGCTGCTGCGTGACCTGATCCATCGACGCGCCCTGCGTACCGTCGCCGTGGCCCGGGGGCGAGGGCTCGGCCAGGCGTGGGTCCTGCCATGGGAAGTTCGTGGCATGGTTGTACATGGCGGCCGCGCCGAGCACCAGGAAGGCGCCGATAGCCAGCGCCGGGATCCAGGCTGCCGCAAGGAGCGGCTCGCCCTTGACGACGGCAGGAACCGGCCGCAACAACGGATAGGAGACGGTGGCAACCGCCGCCAGGAGCATGACGGCGCAGACGATGATGAATGCGGTCACGATTTGCCGGCCTCCGGGCCTGCGGTATCAGTTTCGGTGGCGATGCCGGCCTCCGCGGCCCTGCGCTTGATGAAGCGCAGCGCGGCCAGCACGCCGATCAGCAGGAACAGCACAGGCGCGGCCCAGAGCAGGAAATTCTTGCCGGTCATGCGCGGCTTGTAGAGCACGAAATCGCCGTAGCGGGCCAGCATGAAATCGCGGATCTCGTCGTCGGACTTGCCGGCCGCAATCATCTCGCTCACTTCCCGGCGCAGGTCCACCGCCAGCGTCGCGTTCGAATCGGCGATCGTTTCGTTCTGGCAGACGAGGCAACGCAGCTCGCGGGTAATGCCCTCGTAGCGGGCCTGCAGCTGCGGGTCGTCGAACGCACGCTGCGTATCGACCGCGAGCGCGTCGCCCGTCGAGAACACGGTCAGGGCGACAAGCACCGCGCGGATCGACCACGTATTCATCACGACTTGGCTCCCTGGCCCGCCCTGGTGGCTTCGATGCGCGGCAGGAACTCCTTGTTCCACACCTCGAACGTCATCGGGGCGATGTGCTTGTAAAGCACCGTGCCGTCCGGACCGATCAGGAACGTCTCCGGCGCGCCGTACACACCCCAGTCGATGGCCGTGCGCCCTTCGTGGTCCGTCGCCACGGCGGCGTACGGATTGCCGAGCTGGCGCAGCCAGTCCTGCGCGGCCGCGTCGTCGTCCTTCCAGTTGAGGCCGATGAGCGGCACGGCGCCCTGCTTCGCGATCGCGACTAGCGTCTCGTGCTCCTGCCGGCAACCGCCGCACCAGGTGCCCCAGACGTTCAACACCCACGGCTTGCCCGCGAGGTCCTTCGTTGCGATGGGAAACGCCGGATCCTGCAGGCTCGGCAGCGTGAACTCCGGCGCCGGCTTGCCGATGAGCGGCGAAGGGACGTACGAAGGATCGCGATACAGGCCGATGAACAGGAATGCGCCCAGCAGCGTGAACACGGCAAACGGAACGATGAATTTCCACATGTTGCGGTGCCTGCCCTTCAGGTGGCCTTGGCGGCGCCGCGGGCCCCGACCTTGTCAGAGGCCGTTGCACGCCTCGTGAGGAAGCGCCGGTCGGTGATCGCGATGAACCCGCCGAGCGCCATGATGATGGCGCCCAGCCAGATGAAGCGGACCAGCGGCTTGTACTGGACGCGCAGGCTCCAGGCGCCGTTGCCCAGGTCTTCACCCATCGCGACGAACAGATCGCGGTTCCAGTCCACCTCGATGCCGGCCTCCGTCATCGGGCTCTTCTGCACGCGGTACTCGCGCTTCTGCGGATGCAGGACGGCGATCGTCTTGCCGGCCCTGGAGATCGCCACCTCGGACTGGACGGCGATGTAGTTTGGTCCATCGACCTGCTTCGTGCCGTTGAAGCGGAACTCATAACCCTGCAGGGTAATCGTCTGACCCGGCTTGAGCGCGATGTCCTTCTCGATCTTGTACATCTGCGTCACGGTGATGCCGATCGCGAACAGGCCGACGCCCACGTGCGCCACCGCCATGCCGATCAGGCCGCGCGTGATCGTCTGCTTCCTGATCAGCCGCTGCACCGGGTCGTACAGGGCCGAGAGGATCACCCAGACGCCGAACGCCAGGCCGACCGCGCTCATGATGTGGAAGCTGCCGTAGGCGGCGATCGGCACGATGACACCGAACGCGACCGCCGCTGCCAGCATGGCGAGCAGCGGCCCCTTCATTTCCGCGAGCTTGCCCGCCTTCCAGCGGGCGTGCATGCCAACGGCGAGCAGCGCCAACAGGGGCAGCATCGGGATCAGGAAGATGAGGTTGAAGTACGGCGGGCCGACCGAGATCTTGCCGAGGTTCAACGCGTCGAGGAACAACGGGTACAGCGTGCCGAGCAGGATCAGCGCGGCGGCCACGACCAGCAGCACGTTGTTGAACATCAGAAACGATTCGCGCGATACCACCTCGAAGCCGCCGCGCGTGCGGAACGCCGGGCCGCGCCACGCATACAGCGCAAGCGAGCCGCCGATTGCGACGCCGAGGAACCCGAGGATGAACAGGCCGCGGCTCGGGTCGGACGCGAACGAATGCACCGACACCAGCACGCCGGAGCGCACCAGGAAGGTACCGACCAGGCTCAGCGAGAACTGGATGATGGCGAGCAGCAGCGTCCAGCTCTTGAAGAGCCCGCGCTTCTCGGTCACGGCCAGCGAGTGGATCAAGGCGGTGCCGACGAGCCATGGCATGAACGAGGCGTTCTCCACCGGATCCCAGAACCACCAGCCGCCCCAGCCGAGTTCGTAGTACGCCCACCAGCTGCCGCCAGCAATGCCCAACGTCAGGAACAGCCAGGAAATCGTGGTCCAGGGGCGCGTCCAGCGTGCCCACTTCTCGTCGAGCTTGCCTTCCAGCATCGCGGCGACCGCGAACGCGAAGGCCACGGCCGAGCCGACGTAACCGGCGTAGAGCATCGGCGGATGCACCGCCAGGGCGAAGTCCTGCAGCAGCGGGTTCAGGTCGCGGCCGTCCATCGCGGCGGGGATCAAACGCTCGAAAGGGCTCGAGGTGAACAGGATGAATGAGAGGAAGCCGATGCTGACGATGCCGAGCACGCCCATCACGCGCGAGGCGAACGTCTCGGGCAGGTTGCGGCTGAACGCGGCGACCGCCAGCGACCAGGTGGACAACGCGAATGCCCACAGCAGCAAGGAGCCCTCATGGGCGCCCCACACGGCGGTGAAGCGGTAAAAGACCGGCAGCTCGGAGTTCGAGTTCTGCGCAACGTACGCCACGGAGAAGTCGTTCTGGTAGAACGCCCAGGCCAGGACGGCAAAGGCGCCGGCGACGAAGACCCATTGGCCTGCGACCGCGGGGCGCACGGCGCTCATCCAGCGCCGATTGCCGACATGCGCGCCCGCCAGGCCCAAGAAGGCCTGGGCGGCGGCAATCATGAGCGCGAGGCTCAGTGCAAAGAGTCCGAGTTCGACGACCATTCGTTATCTCCGTTGCGGCCGCGGGCTCAGGTGCTGCCCTGTTGTGCGGACCTGCCGGCGGCATCCAGGTGAGGCCTGAGGCTGTCCTTGACCTCGGGAGGCATGTAGTTCTCGTCGTGCTTGGCCAGCACTTCCTCGGCGACGAACTCACCGCCGTCGGTCAACTTGCCGCGAGCGATGATGCCCTGCCCTTCGCGGAACAGGTCCGGCAGAACGCCGGTGTAACTGACCCCGATCTGCTTGTTGTAGTCCGTCAGCATGAAATGCACCTCGAGGCTGCCCGGCTCGCGCTTGACGCTGCCGTTCTCGACGAGGCCGCCGACCCGGAACGTGCGCGAAGACGGCGCCTCGCCCGCCGAGATCTGCGTCGGGCTGTAGTAGTAGAGCAGGTTCTTGTTGAAGGCCTGCAGGGCAAAGGTGGCGGCAATGCCGACGCCGGCGAGGATGGCGACCACGGTCACCATGCGTTTGCGTCTTGGGGTCATGAGCGTGGCTCCCTCGAGAGTTCGGATCGGCGCTGGGCGCTGGTCTGGGCTTCGGCTTCACTGCGACGGGCGGCCCACCAGTTCCAGATCAGCACCAAGGCAGTTAGACCGTACGCGGACCAAACATATCCCGCGTAACCCCCCATCTCAAAAAACTTCTGCAAGTCCATGATTTAGCTAGCCTCTTTCAGCCATCCGGCATTGCGCTCGCGGCGCAGGATCTCGCCGCGGAGCCGCCGGGAGATCGCCCAGCCAAAGTACAGCTGGAAGCCGGCGATCATCAGGAACAGCGGGACGAGCATGACTGCCGCGATCGAGGGCTTGCCCATCTTGGTCACGCTGGCCGGCTGGTGCAGCGTCGTCCACCACTGCACCGAGTAGTGAATGATCGGCACGTTGATCACGCCGACGATGGCCAGCACGGCACTTGCCCGGTCCGCGCGCTGGGCCTCGTCGAACGACGCGCGCAGGGCCATGTAGCCGAGGTAGAGGAACAGCAGCAGCAGCTCCGAGGTGAGCCGCGCATCCCAGACCCACCACGTGCCCCACATGGGCTTGCCCCAGATCGAGCCGGTGGCGAGCGCGAGGAAGGTGAACGACGCACCGATCGGCGCGCAGGCAGCCGAGGCGGCGTGCGCGAGCTTGATGCGCCAGATCAGCCCGACCGCGGCGGCGACCGCCATCACGACGTACGTGAACATCGACATCCACGCGCTCGGCGCATGGACGTAGAGGATGCGGAACGCGTCGCCCTGCTGGTAGTCGGGCGGCACTTTGAAGAGCCCCCACCATGTTGCCGTCAGGATGAGGATGAGGGCCGGCCAGCCGAACCACGGCGCCATCTTGCCGAGCAGTCGGTAGGCGTGCGGCGGCGAAGCGAGTTTATGAAACCACAACCACATGATTTGCCTGTGACCCCTTGGATCCGGTTCAGTTCTCGACGCTAATACGTATTGCGGCCGACATCGCCAAAGGGCCGAGGCTCAGCGCCATGAAAAAGATTGCCGCCAGCAGCTGCAGCGGCCCCGCGGGAGATTCGCCGTCCATCACCATGCCGACCGACCGCGCGCCGAAGATCAGCAACGGCATGGCGAGCGGCAGCACCAGCAGCGACAGCAGCACGCTGCCGCGTCGCACGCCGACCGTGAGGGCGGCGCCGATGCCGCCGAGGATGCTGAGCGTTCCCGTGCCGAGCAGCAGCGAAATGACCAGCGTGCCCCAGGCGTTGAACGGCAGACCGAGGGCGGTGCCGACGATCGGCGACATCACGACCAGCGGCAGGCCGGTCAGCATCCAATGCGCCGCCACCTTGGAGAGCAGCAGCCAGCCGAGCGGTTGCCCCGAGAGGACCCACTGCTCGGTGGTGCCGTCCTCGACGTCGGAGCGGAACAGCGCTTCGAGCGCCAGCAGCGACGAGAGCAGCGCGGCCACCCAGACCACACCGCCCGAGATCACCCGCAGCTGCGCGAGATCGGGTGTGGTCGCGAGCGGGAACATCGTCGTCACGACCACGTAGAAGATCAACGGCTGCGTGACCTCGTCCCAGCGGCGCCAGGCGAGAGTCAGGTCGCGCTGGAACACCAGCCGCGCGGCCTCGAAGATCGGTGTGCGCTTCATGGCTCGAGTTCCAGGCGACGCAGGATCGCTGCGTCGTCGAGCAGGCGCTGGTGTGCAGCTGCGATGGCGAGGCCCCCGCCCGAGACGTGCTCGTGGATCAGTTCTTCGACGAGCGCAATGCCGGCCGTGTCCAGATTGGTCACGGGTTCGTCGAGGATCCACAAGGCGGCGTCGGCAAGCACGAGCCGCGCCAGCGCGAGCCGCCGTTTCTGCCCGGCCGACAGCGAGCGGGCCGGCAGATCACCGCGCGACAGGATCCCCACGCGGTCGAGAGCGGAGTCGATGTCCTCGGTCGTGAGCGACTGGCGCAGGCCCGACAGGAACTTGAGGTTTTCCCGGGCCGTGAGATCGGACTTGAGTGAATTCAGGTGGCCCAGGTAGGCGAGATCCGTATGGAACTCATCGACGGCGCCGCGAATGGGCTGGCCGCGCCACTGCATCGCGCCGGTTTCGGCCGGCAGCAAGCCGCAGATCACGCGCAACAGCGTCGTCTTGCCGACACCGTTGGGCCCCGTGATCTTGAGAAACTCGCCGGAGCGGACCGTGAACGACACGTCCCTGAGGATATGCCGGTCGCCGCGCCACGCGTTGATTGCACGGGCCTCGAACAAGGCCCCGTCGAAAGCCATCCATCCTCCGCCCAGCTTGCTGATCCAGGGGGTCGCGCGGAACCTGCCCGCCAGGCGACTTAAGTCGGCGCGGAGTCTAGCAAAACAGACTCATTCCAGTCTTGCGGAATGCCGCAATCAGGATGCGGTTCGCGGTTCGAGCAACACCAGGTCGGCACCCTCCTCGACCCGGTCGCCAGCCTTGACATTGACCGTCTTGACGCGCCCGTCCCACGGCGCGAGCAGCGAGTGCTCCATCTTCATGGCCTCGAGCACCACGAGCACCGCGCCAGCCGTGACTTCCTGCCCCTCCAGCACGCGCACGTCGAGCACATGCCCGGGCATCGGCGCCCGGAAATGGCCCTCGTGCTCGGCCGACGCGCGATGCTCGGCGCCGGTGTCGTCACGGAACTCGAAACGCAGGCATTGCCGCCGAATCACCAGCTGATCGTGGTCAAGGTCGAAGCGGGCCGCGGCCGGGCGGCCGTCGATGAGACCCGTGACCTGACCGGGTGCCGACAGGGTGAGCATGACGCGATGCGTCTTGCCCGCGAAGCTGACCATCAGATCCCCCGCTCCCGCCTGCGGCGGGAATGGGTCGGCAACTCCGCCATTGCCCTCTCCTGCAATGTGCGGGAGTGGGCCGGCAGAGCCGCGGTGAGGGCCTCTGCGCTGCCGCTCGACCTTGAACCAATGCGACTCCTCGCCAAGCCGCAGCGGCACGCGGATGGTCGCTGCCGAGTTCAACCGGAATCCGGTGGCCGCCTGCCACGGACTGGCCGCCGCATGTGCCGCGCCCACCTCGTCACCTGGCAGTCTTTGCACGGCGACTGCCGCTGCGATCAACCATGCATCCGTGGCCTCCTGCCCGGGCACGCCTGCGACCGGTTGCAATGCCTGCTCCAGCAAGCGGGTGCTGACCTCTCCGGAGCGAACCTGATCCGCGCCGAGGATCTCCCAGAGGAATCGCACGTTGGTGCGCACACCCTCGACCTCGGAGTGCTCGAGGGCCTGCCGCAAGCGTTCGAGCGCGGCAGCGCGATCCGGCGCCCACACGATGATTTTCGCGAGCAGCGGGTCGTAGTGCACGCTGACTTCGTCGCCTTCCTGCACGCCGGTGTCCACACGCACGTGCTCGAGTGATTCCGGCAAGCGCAGTCTCGACAGGACCCCGGTGGACGGCAGGAATCCGCGCTCGGGATCTTCGGCATACAGCCGCGCCTCGACGGCGTGCCCGCGCCGTGTGATCTCATCCTGGCGCAACGGCAGCGACTCGCCGGACGCCACGCGCAGTTGCCACTCGACCAGGTCGAGGCCCGTGATCATCTCGGTAACGGGGTGCTCGACCTGCAGACGCGTATTCATTTCGAGGAAGAAGAACTCGCGACCGTCGAACAGGAACTCGACCGTGCCCGCGCCCTGGTAACCCACGGCACGCGCGGCTGCGACTGCCGCGGCGCCCATCGCACCACGCGTGGCATCACTGAGTCCGGGTGCCGGCGCTTCCTCGATCACTTTCTGGTGGCGCCGCTGCAGTGAGCAATCGCGCTCGAACAGGTGCACGGTGTTGCCGTGCGAGTCGGCAAAGACCTGGATCTCGACGTGACGGCCCAGCTCGACGAAGCGCTCGAGCAATACTCGATCGTCGCCGAAAGCCTTGCGGGCTTCACGCCTTGCACCCGCCAACGCCTCGGCGAGTTGCCCGGCCTCGCGTACGATGCGCATGCCCTTGCCGCCGCCACCGGCCGTCGGCTTGATCAGCAGCGGGAAGCCGACTTTGCCGGCCGCCTTCGCCAGCTGCGCGTCGGCCTGATCGTCGTCGTCATAACCCGGCAGCACGGGAACGCCTGCGGCCGCCATCAGGCGCCGCGCCTCGCTCTTGGAGCCCATCCGCACAATGGATTGCGGCGGCGGGCCGACGAACACCACCCCAGCCTCGCGGCATGCGCTCGCGAACGCGGCGTTCTCGGACAGGAATCCGTAACCCGGATGAATCGCCTCCGCACCGGTCCGCCGGGCTGCCTCGAGAATGCGTGCGACGTTCAGGTAGCTCTCGCGTGCCGCGGCCGGGCCGATACACACGGCCTCGTCGGCCAACCGCACGTGCAGGGCGTCGCGATCCGCTTCCGAATGGACAGCAATCGTGCGTAGCCCGAGTCGGCGCGCCGTGCGGATGACGCGGCAGGCGATCTCGCCGCGGTTTGCGATCAGGAGGCTCTGCAGCATGGTGCGGCTCACATCCTGAAGATGCCGTACGGCGACTCGCCTTCGTCCGGCCGGCAGGTCGCTGCGGCCAGGGCGAGCGCCAGCACGTTGCGCGTGTCCAGGGGATCGATGACGCCGTCGTCCCAGAGCCGCGCGCTGGCGTACGCCGGATTGCCCTGCGTCTCGTACTGCCCGCGGATCTCGTCCTTGAACGCGCGCTCGGCGTCCCCGGACCATTCCTCGGCACGCCGCTGCAGGCCCTCGCGCTTGACGATCGCCAGCACCATGGCCGCCTGCTCGCCGCCCATCACCGAGATGCGCGAGTTCGGCCAGGTCCACAGGAAGCGTCCGCCGTAGGCGCGGCCGCACATGGCGTAATTGCCGGCGCCGAACGAGCCGCCGATGATCACGGTGAACTTCGGCACCGAAGCACAGGCCACCGCCGTCACCATCTTGGCCCCGTCGCGCGCAATGCCGCCCGCTTCATACTTGCGGCCGACCATGAACCCCGTAATGTTCTGCAGGAACACGAGCGGGATGCGCCGCCGGTTACAGAGTTCGACGAAGTGTGCGCCCTTCAGCGCCGACTCCGAGAACAGCACGCCGTTGTTGGCGATGATGCCTACCGCGTAACCGGCAATGCGGGCGTGACCGCACACCAGCGTGGTGCCGTACAGCGTCTTGAACTCGTCGAACTCGGACGCGTCCACCAGCCGCGCAATGACTTCGTGCACGTCGTATGGATGGCGCGTGTCGCGCGGCACGATCCCGTACAGGTCTTCGAGCGGAAACCGCGGCGCGCGGGCCGACTCAGCCGGCGGCCGTGAGCCACCGCGATTGAAGTTCGCCACCAGGCGGCGCGCCATCCACAGGGCGTGCGCATCGTTGTCGGCGAGGTGATCGACCACGCCCGACTGGCGCGCGTGCACGTCGCCACCGCCGAGCGTTTCGGCGTCGACCCTCTCCCCGGTGGCGGCCTGCACCAGCGGCGGCCCACCGAGGAAGATCGTGCCCTGCTCGCGCACGATGATCGCTTCGTCGCACATCGCGGGAACGTAGGCACCGCCCGCCGTGCACGAACCCATCACCACCGCGAGTTGCGGGATGCCGCGCGCCGACATCTGCGCCTGGTTGTAGAAGATCCGCCCGAAGTGCTCCTTGTCCGGGAACACGTCGTCCTGGCGCGGCAGGAACGCGCCGCCGGAGTCGACGAGGTAGACGCACGGCAGCCGGTTCTCGAGGGCGATCTCCTGCGCGCGCAGGTGCTTGCGAACGGTGATCGGGTAATACGTGCCGCCTTTGACCGTGGCGTCGTTACCGACGATCACGCACTCGAGGCCGCTCACCCGCCCGATGCCCGCGACGATGCCGCCCGCCGGCAACCAGTCGTCATACAGTTCGTGACCCGCCAACTGGCCGATCTCGAGGAACGGCGAGCCCGGATCGAGCAGACGGTCGATGCGATCGCGCACCAGCATCTTGCCGCGGCCCTCGTGCTGCGCGCGCGCGGAGGCCGAGCCGCCGGCGCGGACCTTGTCGACGAGCGCGCGCAGGTCCGCCGCCAGGCCACGGTTGACCGCAACGTTCGCCACGAAATCGGCGGACGTCCGCTGGATGCGGGATTCGATGGCACTCACGCTGGCACGCTCACGTTGACCCGGCGTTCGAGCCGCGGTGCGGCACAGCGGCGAGGAGTCTTTCGGCCAGGCGCACATGCGGGCGATCGAGCAGCCGGCCGTCCAGCGTCAGGGAGCCCTTGCCCGGCGCGGCGTGGAATGCCGCCAGCACGCGCTGCGCCCAGGCGACTTCCTCCGGCGACGGCGTGAAGGCCGCATGGATCGCCGCGATCTGCGCGGGATGGATGGCCAGCTTGGCCGTGTATCCGGCGCGACGCGAGGCGCGCGCGCGGCGTTCGACAGCCAGCAGGTCGCGCACTTCGGTATCGACGGTTTCGATGGCCGCCACGCCTGCAGCCGCTGCCGCGTACAAGCACATCGTGCTTGCCACCACATATGGCGGCTCGTATTCGCCTGCCTCGGTCTTGTTGCCGAGCGAACCGAGATCGGCGGCGAGATCCTCCGCGCCCCAGGTCAGGCCGATGACGCGAGCAGGTGCCGGAGCAAATGTCGCTGCACTGAGCACCGCCGCCGCGCTCTCGGTGATGAGCGGGATGACCTTGATGCTGCCCACGTCGAAACCGTGCGCCGTCTCGAGCACCTCGAGCCAGTGGTCGAGGCGACGGACATCATCGCCGTTGCGCGCCTTCGGCAGCAGGATGCCATCGGGGCGCGCGAACGCGACCGCGGCGATGTCCGGCAGTGCATCGGGGGTATCGACGGGATTGATGCGGACCCACAGCGGCACGGAGCGCTCCGACTGCTTGAGATAGTTCGAGATCTCGACGCGGGCGCGCGGGCGCATCGTCGCCACGACGGCATCCTCGAGGTCGAAGATCACCGCGTCGGCTCCGCTCGCCTCGGCCTTCGCGAACCGCTCCGGGCGATCCCCGGGCACAAAAAGCATTGAACGCATCAGGCGGCACCTTTGCGCTTCATGAGCGCCGTTCGCTTGCCGACAGCCACTTCTTCGTTGCGCCGACTGCGGCAGCGGTGAATGAATATCACAATCCCGGCCTCCGGCCGCAATTCAGGCGGTGGCCGCGAACAGCTCGCGCCCGATCAGCATGCGCCGGATCTCACTGGTGCCCGCGCCGATCTCGTAGAGCTTGGCGTCGCGCAGCAGCCGGCCGGCCGGATAGTCGTTGATGTAACCGTTGCCGCCGAGCGACTGGATCGCCTCGAGCGCCATCTGCGTCGCGCGCTCGGACGCGAGCAGGATGCACCCGGCCGCGTCGGCACGCGTGGTCCTGCCGGCATCACAAGCGCGCGCCACCGCATAAACGTAGGCGCTGCAGGAACTGGCGGCCGTGTACATGTCCGCCAGTTTGCCCTGCATCAGCTGGAAGGAGCCGATCGGTTCGCCAAACTGGCGACGTTCGTGGACGTACGGCACGACGAGATCGAGGCATGCCCGCATGAGCCCGAGGGGGCCGCCCGCCAGCACGACGCGCTCGTAGTCGAGGCCGCTCATCAGCACCCGAGCGCCCTTGCCGACCTCGCCAAGCACGTTCTCGACCGGCACTTCGCAGTCACGGAACACCAGCTCGCAGGTATCGGAGCCGCGCATGCCCAGCTTGTCGAGCTTCTGGGCCGTGGAGTAACCGGGGAAGCCCTTCTCGACCAGGAACGCAGTGACGCCTTTCGCGCCGAGCACAGGATCGACCGTGGCATACACGACCAGCACATCCGCGGTCGGGCCGTTGGTGATCCACATCTTGTTGCCGTTCAGGACGTAGCGATCGCCGCGTCTGTCGGCACGCGTACGCATGCCCATGACGTCGGAACCGGCGCCCGTCTCGCTCATGGCGAGCGCACCGAGGTGCTCGCCGCTCACGAGGCGCGGCAGGTAGCGGCGCTTCTGCTCCGGCGTGCCCCAGCGATGCATCTGGTTCACGCACAGATTGGAGTGCGCGCCGTACGAGAGGCCGACGGAACCGGATGCGCGACTGATCTCTTCCATCGCCACGACGTGCGCAAGATACCCGAAGCCCGTGCCGCCCCATTCGGCATCCACAGTGATGCCCAGCAGGCCGAGCTCGCCGAGCTTCGGCCACAGGTCGCGCGGGAACAGGTTGCCGCGATCGATCTCCTCGGCGCGCGGCGCCACCTCGGCCACCGCAAACGACCGGACAGTTTCGCGCAGCAGGTCGATGTCTTCGCCGAGTCCAAAGTCGAAATCGAGCATCGGATCCGCCCCCCGGGCTTGTCATGACTGGTCTTGCGGGTATATTGTCCGACAATCAGACTATCCGTCAATAACGGCAGGCACAAAATGCCCCAGGCATCACGCAAGGCGCCCCTGTTCGAGCCCCTCGCCCAGCAGCCGGCCTACCACCGGGTCTCCTCCGCCATCGAGCAGAAGATCCTGCGTCGCAGCCTGCGGCTGGGTGACCGGCTGCCAACGGAGACAGCGCTGGCGGAGCAATTCGCGGTGAACCGCTCGACGGTGCGCGAAGCGCTGCGGCGGCTCGAATCCGCCGGCCTCGTCGCACGCGCGGCGGGCGGCAAGCACCTGCTCGTCTCCCGCCCCGGGCATGCCGAGACGGCCTCGCGCGTGGGTCGCGCGCTCGCGCTGGATGACGTGACGTTCATCGAATTATGGGAAGCGATGCGGGCCGTGGCGCCACGCACCGCCGCACTCGCGGCCGAACACGCCGCTGCCGATGGACTCGCCCGGCTGGAATCGATCATCGCCAACGTGGAATCCGCGCGCGGCGCCGATGCCGTCGTCGGGTACGTGGGAGAATTCTTCGGCACCCTTGCCGAACTCAGCGCCAACCGCGTGCTGCAACTGGCGATGCAACCCGTGACGCAACTGCTCGCCCCTTCGCTGCGCCGGATGATCGATCGTGTGCCGCAGGGTCGCGCGCGCATCCTGGTGGCACAGCGCTGCATCGTCGAGGCGATGCGTTCCGCCAAGCCGGCGGAAGCCGAGTCCTGGATGAGCCGGCACGTGCAGGACTTCCGCCGCGGTTATGAACTCGCCGGCATTGCGCTCGACACACGCGTCGGCACGTCGACGATCGCCGACGCCGCGGGCTAGTGGTATTCCTCGCCGCCGCTCACGTTCATCGACTCGCCGGTGATGTAGTCCGCCTGGTCCGACGCGAGAAAGGCGCAGGCCTTCGCGATGTCTTCCTGCAGTCCCACGCGACCGAGCGGGATGCGCGCCCGCATCTCGGCAAAGTATTCATCCGACGTGCGGCCCTTCGCGGCGCTGAAAAACTGGTTCTGCCACGCGCCGAGTCCGGTGGTGACGTGGTTCGGGCAGATCGTGTTCACCGTGATCGAGTGGCTGCCGAGTTCGATGGCCGCCGTGCGCGTCAGGCCGACGACGCCGTGCTTCGACGACACGTAGGCCGCGGCATGCGGAAACCCTGACTTCGACGCCTGGCTGCCGATGTTGATGATCCGCCCTCCCCGCTGCTGCGCGATCATCTGGCGGGCACCGTGCTTGATGGCGAGAAACACGCCCCGCAGGTTTACGCCGAGGACGGCGTCCCAGTTCTCGACCGAAGCCTCGACGATCGGCTGCATCAGGTAGCCGATGCCGGCGTTGTTCACCAGGATGTCGAGGCCGCCGTAATACGACACCGTGTCCCGCACCAGGGCCTCGACCTGCGATTCATCGAGCATGTCGCAGGCGACGGCCGTGGCCTCGCCGCCACCGGCGTGAATCTCCGCGACGATCTGCTCCATCTCGTCGGCCTGCCCGATGGCGCTGGAGGGCATCTGCTCGCCGCGCGGCCGGCCGATGTCGCTCACCACGACCTTGCAGCCCTCCTGGGCGAGCCGTTTGGCCATGGCTTCACCCAGGCCCTTGTGACGGCCCGAGCCGGTGACGATCGCCACCTTGCCGCGGAGATCCGGGTACTGACTCATGCCCACCCCTCGATAGGAAACCGTAACATGCGCTTACTTGCCGCGCGCTGCACGACAAAGGCTGCGGACGATGGTCTCGGACAGGGAGCCCGCGGCCGCCGGTCGCAACTTCAAGTCCTGCCGCGCGGACGCCAGCGCCGGAACCTCGGACCCGTCGGCTGCCACGTAGGTCCTTGACTGCAGTGCGAAGGATGCAGCGTCGCAGTCCACGATCATGCGGTCGAGCGCCGCAAAGAAACTCTTGCCGCTGGCGTCGTCCAGCCGGGGTGACGCGTACTCTGCGCGCACCACTCCCTTGACGGTGGACCCTTCCCGCACGATCGACTGGTGATCGATGGAGTACCGATTGCCGTCGGCGTCGGTCGCGATTTCGGTCCAATTGGCCGCAACCGCCGCCGTCGCGGCGAAACCGCATGCCAGCATGAAATTGCGGAGCGTTCGTTTCACTGTCGGCATGGAAAAGAGTCCTCACTCGCCCATCGGGCGACCTCTCCCACCAAAGGTGGGAGAAGTGATCATCTGTTGCGACCGTACTGCTCGTGGCTCGAGACCCATTCGTCGGCGACGATGGCGGACCCGAGCGACAACTCGCCACACAGCACAGTCGCGGCAACGATCTCGGCGAGCTTGCCGACCGTGCCCGGGCCCACGCAGCCCAGCATCTGCAGGCACTCCCGCTGGGTCGCGAGACCCGTGCCGCCGCCATGCGTGGCGACGATCAGCGATGGCAGGGTGATCGAGTAGTAATAATCGCCCTGCGGCGTGATCTCGCCGTGCACGATGGCTGCCGACGACTCCGCCACGTTTGCCACGTCCTGGCCCGTCGCGATGAAGATCGCCGTGATTGCGTTGGCCGAGTGTGCGCCGTTGTTGGTGACTCCGGACATGAATCCGCCCAACTGGCTCACGAGCCGCGCCTTGAACAAGGTCGCGACATCCGTGTTCATGATCTCCTTGATGAGGCGGGCCGGGATGGTGGCCTCGGCCACGACGCGCTTGCCGCGCGTGCGCAGCATGTTGATGCGCGAACTCTTCTTGTCGGTGTCGAAATTCGCCGCGAGGAAGTAGTGCTGTAACGGGCCGGGATAGTTCTTCTGCATCCAGTCGCAGGCGGTCTTCGTCGCCCTGCCAACCATGTTCTGGCCAGCCGCATCACCGGTCGTGTAGTTGAAGCGCAGATAGCGGAAGCGGCTCGCCGAGTACTGCTCGATGTCGCGGAGCCGGCCCGACCGAGTCGTGGTCTCGGCGGCGGCCTTGATATCGTCGAAGCGCTCCGTCACCCAGAGGCCGAAGTCCCGGGCCTGGCGCGCGTTGTCGAACAGGAAGACCGGCGCCCTCTGCATCGCGTCGTCCACGATCGTCGTCGTGACGCCGCCCGCGGCCCGCAGCAGTTTCATGCCACGGTTGTAGCTCGCAACGAGCGTGCCTTCCGTGGTGGCAAGCGGCACGAAGAACTCGCCCTGCGCATGCTCGCCATTGACCAGCAGTGGGCCCGCCATGCCGATCGGCACCTGGGCCACGCCCGTGAAATGCTCGATGTTGCCGGGGAGCGAGTCCGGGCGAATGGAGTAGTGACCGACATGCTCCAGCGGCGCACCCGTCGCGTCGGTTACGAACCGGCGTCGGTTGGCGGCGGCCTCCTCCGTGTAGTCGTTGTCGCGTGCCCGTGGAATCTTCGTCTCGGCCATGGCTCACCTCTGGTGCCGTTTCCCGACACCCTCTCCCGCTGTAGCGGGAGAGGGTTGGGCTCAGGACAAAATTTTCGGAACCCCTCACCCGGCGTACTGCCGACCTCTCCCGCCGAAGCGGGAGAGGTGAGATCACCCTCAGCCGTCCTTGGGCCGATCTCTCCCACCCTGGGCGGGAGAGGTTAAGATGTCACGACCACTCGCCAGGGAGGACATCCTGCCATGAAACTCACCCGCACTCTGCTGCTGACCGTCGCCGCCCTCGCCTTCACGGGTCAGGCCCTCGCCGCAGACGAACTCAAGCTCTCCAACAAGTGGCGGGTCGAAGTGAGCGAAGGCGCCAATTCGGACGGCACGATCCTGTTCCGGGTCACCCCCAAGGACGGCGGGCCGGTCGACGTCCCCGTATCGATCAAGGATGGCCGCGGCGAGAACGGTGTCGCCCAGGACATCCGCGACGGCTTCCGCAAGGCACTCGACCCGAAGGTTTTCAAGGCCGAGACCGACGACGGCGAGGACGTGCTGCTGAAGAAGCGCAAAGGGCCCGACTTTGAGGTGAAGCTGGTCGAATCGACCGTCAAGAGTGTGCGGATCAACGTCAAGAAGGAATGATTCAGCGGGGCGAGTCCCCTCGCCCCCAAATGGTGCCCCGGGCCGGATTCGAACCGGCACGGCCTTGCGGCCAGCGGATTTTAAGTCCGAAGCGTCTACCAGTTTCGCCACCGGGGCCGGTGCGCTCTGCTCTCGTGGTCGCGCAGTGTACGAGGCCGCCCGAGGATTGTCCCGGCGCGCCAGAATGGTTCGGCGCCGGGGACCTGAGCGCGGTTATGGTGCGTCCCGAACCGGTCGCATCAACCTGGGGCATGCCTTGCCCCTGAATCCGGGGCATTTTCGCTTCTGACACAGCGCCCCCGAGGGGTGGCACGCCGGTTGCATTGCCTGTGGCTGTACAACACGCAGGAACGCGCACCCGATGAAGGTCTTATCCCTCGAGCAGTTGGGTTGGCGGAACAAGCCCGGCATCCTCTCGCGGCACGTCACGAGTCCCCAGTCGGTGCACGCCCTGCTCGGCTACTTTCTCAAGGACCGCGTCTCGCCCACGCCCTTCCCCGGGCGCGACATGCTCGCCAACGAAGGTTTCTTCGAGTGGGGCATTGCACCGCCGCTCGAGAAGGTGATCGAAAGCGCGAGGCACCTCGACGTGCTGCTGCGACTGCCCGAGCTTTACCGTCAGAGCGTCGCCGTCATCGAGCCATGGTCCCACGTCGGCACCAACGCATTGGGCGAGCCCGTGCGGGCCTCGAAGAACATCGCCTATCTGCTCCAGCAGATCGCCGACGCCGATACCGTCCTGTACCCGGTCTGGCACAGCGGGATCACTCACCCAGAACGCCTGGCGAATGTACTCGGCGCGGGAATCGCCACCATCGTGCAGGGCGGCGATCCCTCGGTGCACGACGCCCGCAGCTTCGCTGGATCGAACGCCAGCCTCGACGACTTGCTCGGCCTGATCGACCAGCTGCTGCTGCGCCGCTCGTTCGGCAGCGGGCCCTGCATCTTCATCTGTCTCGGGCATCAGCTGGCGGCCGCCTCCCACATCCGGCTGCTGCAGCGCGTCGTGCGCGAGGTAGCGGGGGCCGCCCGGTTGCCGCTCGATCCGGGCGGCCACGCGCTGCGGACGTTGCAGGGCCTGTGCCGGCGCATCGCCGGCGTGGGCGAGACTCTCCCGATCGTGAAGCAGGGTCAGCCCGTGGCCACCGGCTGGAAAGACAGCGCGTTTGCTGTGGCCCGCAACGAGAACGTCGAGGTGGGTGCCCGACGGCTGCTGCCCTACACGCGGCGCGGCAACGGGACGCACATCCCGGCCGAGTTGCATGACGCCCATGCGCTGGTGGCGGACGAACTGGACGGCGTGATCGACATGGTCATGGCGCTGGAGCGGGACCTGACGGTTCAGATGTTCCACTCGGACGAAGTTAACGAAGAAGCCGTGCTCTTCGCCAACTGGGCGTACCGCGCCCTGCACGATGCCATTGTGCCGATTCGCCACGAGCTGGCGGTTGGCCAGCTCGGCTGGCTGCTCAGCCTGCCGTACGCAGTCGAAATCCTCGCCCAGACTGCCGTGGATGCAGAAAGCTGGACAGAGGTCAGCACGACGGCGATCTACTACAAGGACTGGGAGACGCACCGGATCCGGCGTTCGTTTACCTGCCAGTTCCATCCCGAGCTGATGGCGGATATCCGGGACATCGGCGGTCGTACGGCGCCGCGGTACCAGGAACTGAAGGAGCACGACGGGGTCCGACTACTGGCGCGGCTGCTCTACCACGGGATGCAGGAGTAATCGGACCCAATGGACACTTTCAGCGGCGCAGGCGCAGCTTGGTGCGTTTCATCAGCGTGACGTGCGACCCGTGACGGGCGACGTCGGTCGCCCCTTTCGCGGCCTGCAGCTGGCGGTAGCCGCCGTCCGGTTGCATCTGCCAGGCATTGCGCTGGTCCTCGAGCTGCACCTGCAACACTTCCCATAGCCGCTCCCGCAGGTGCCGCGCATCGACCGGAGCGATCGCCTCCACGCGCCGCGACAGGTTGCGATCCATCCAGTCGGCCGAGCCGATGTAGAAATCGCCGGCGAGCGGATCGGCATCGCCATTCGCAAAGTGAAAGACCCGACCGTGCTCGAGGAAGCGGCCGACGATTGAGCGGATGCGGACATTCTCCGTCCACCCGGGGACACCGGGGCGCAGGCAGCAGAAGCCGCGCACGATCAGGTCGATCGAGACACCGGCCTGCGAAGCCTGGGACAGCGCCTCGCCGATCGGCAGGTCTTCCAGCTGGTTGAACTTCGCGACGATCCGCGCCGGCCGCCCGGCCTGCGCATTCCCGGCCTCGCGCGCGATCAGCTCGAGAAAGCGCTGGCGCATGTTGATGGGCGCCACCAGCAGCCGCTCGAACTTCGGCCGGCGGGAGTAACCCGTGAGGTAATGGAACAGATTGACGACGTCGCGCGTCAGCACGGGATCGCAGGTAAACAGCCCGAAGTCCGTGTAGAGCCGCGCCGTCTTGACGTGGTAGTTCCCGGTGCCGATGTGCGCGTAGCAGCGCAGGCCGCCGCCCTCGCGTCGCACGACCAGCGCCAGTTTGGTGTGCGTCTTGAGGCCGCGGACCCCGTAGATCACGTGATCGCCGGCCTTCTGCAACTCGTTGGCCCAGTGCAGGTTGCGCTCCTCGTCGAAGCGCGCCTTCAGCTCGACGATGCAGGCCACCTGCTTGCCCGATTCCGCCGCCTTGATCAGGGAACGGACGAAGGGTGTGTCGTCGCCGAAGCGGTACACCGTCATCTTGATCGTCGTGGTCGCAGGGTCGTCCGCCGCATCGCGGATGAAGCGCTCGACCGTCGCATCGAAACTCTCGTACGGGTGGTGGACGAGCACATCGCCGGCGCGTATCAGGGCGAACAGGTCGGCCTCCTCGTCCAGTGCCGGCGGGACCATCGGGGTCCACGGCTTGTCGCGGAGCTCAGGCACCGGCAGCGACGCGATTTCAAACAGCGTCGTGTAATCGAGTTGTCCGGGCAGTTCGTACACGTCGCCCTCGCGCAGCTCGAACCGGCTCATCAGGCCGTCCCTCACCTCGGGCCACGGTGACTCGCTGAACTCGAGGCGGACGACGGGCTGGAAGCGCCGCTGGCGAACCTGCTCCTCGATCAGCTCCCTCAGGCTGTAATCCGCGTCGTCTTCCAGTGCGACGTCGGCGTTGCGCGAGACGCGGAACAGCGCAGCGTGCTCGATTTCAGTTCCGGGGAAAAGCTTGTGGGCGTTGTGGCGGACGAGATCCTGCAGCGAGAGATAGCAGCGCTGCCCCGCCGGCACGTCCGCCTGCAGCGCCGTCCACTGCGGAATGCGATTCGGCACCTTCACGCGGACGTTGAGCCGCTCTTCTGTGGCCGGATCGCGCAGCTCGAAGCCCCACGACGTCGAGAGATTCGACATGAACGGGAACGGGTGCGAAGGATCCAGGCTGAGCGGAGTCAGAGCGGGCGAAACGTGGGTGTCGAAATAGTCGGCGGCCTCCGCGCGCTGGGCGTCGGTCAGGTCCTGCCAGGACGCCAGCCGGATGCCGTGCCTGGCCAGCACGGGACGCAGCGATTCGTAACACCGGGCCTGCTCGAGCAGCATCGGATAGAGGGCTGCGCGCAGGCGGCCGACGTGCGCGTTGAATTCCTCGATGGTGGCCGGGTCGGCACTCGCGAAAGCGCGGGTGCGCATTGCCCCTACGCGCTTCATGAAGAATTCGTCGAGGTTCGACGTGAAGATGCCGAGATACTTGAGCCGCTCGAGCAGCGGCGTCCGCTCATCCAGCGCCTCGTTCAGCACCCGCCCGTTGAAGTCCAGCCAGGCAAGGTCCCGGTCGAGCCATGCCTCTTTCAGAAACGTCTTGCGTCGCGTCGGATCGAACTTTTTGAGCAACTCGTTCGCTCCCTCCACCGGCAATGCGCCACCAGTCACACGCGATTCCAGTTACGGGTCGATGGTGCCATCATTCGCAAAGACCCGCAGAAAAGAATACGGCATGATCGCATTCCACGAACTGTCGCGGTCGGCCATCGATCCCCCTGTTGCCGGTGCTCGAAAGGATTGGTCACTGGGTCGGCCCAGGAGTCCTGGCGTCGGGGAGGTTGCAGTTTTGTGACGGGACCTCTTGGCCCGGTGGCTCACTCGGGGGGCGGCGGAGACGAACCTGTAGCAGCCACCTTCGACAGGCCTTAAGATCGCGGCGCAACCCGCCATCCGGCGACAGACGTCCGCAGCAACCCATGGCCGAGACCCATCTCGACCGTCCGACGGCCCTCGACGACCTCTTGGCGGCTCACGCGGACCAGCCGGGCGCCCTGCTGCCTGTCCTGCACGCGATCCAGGCCACGTTCGGATACGTCCCGCCCGAGCACGTTGGGCGCATTGCCCGCGCCCTCAATCTTTCGCGCGCCGAAGTGCACGGTGTCATCAGCTTCTACCACTACTTCCGGCACCAGGCGCCGGGACGACACGTGGTGCAGGTCTGCCGCGCCGAGGCCTGTCAGGCCATGCTGTGCGAACGGACCGAGCAACATGCCAAACAGCGCCTGGGCGTCGACTATGGCGGCACGAGCGCCGACGGCTTGTTCACGCTCGAGGCAGTCTATTGCCTCGGCAACTGCGCGGCCGCCCCCACGGTGATGGTCGGCGAAAAGCTCTATGGCCGCGTCACCCCGGAGCGTCTCGACGAAGTGCTGGACGACTGGCGGAACCGTTCATGAGCACACGCGTGTACATTTCGCGCGACGCTGCCGCCCAGGCGCTGGGTGCCGACGAGACAGCCGCGGCATTGCAGGCGGCGGCCGCGGCACGCGGGGCCGACATCCGCATCACGCGGGTGGGCTCGCGCGGCATGGTCTGGCTCGAGCCGCTGGTCGAGGTCGAGGACAGCGCCGGCCGGCGTATCGCTTATGGCCCCGTCACCGCGGATCGAGTGCCCGAACTGGTTGCCGCCGGCCTGCTCGAGGCCGGGCCGCACGCCTTGCGCCTCGGCCGCGTCGAGGACCAGCCGTACTTCGCGAACCAGGAACGACTGACCTTCGCCCGCGTGGGCATCGTCGACCCGGTCAGCGTAGATCACTACCTGGCACACGGCGGGTACGCCGGCCTCCGTCGCGCCCTCGAGATGCCCGGCGCGGCCATCGTGCAGGAGGTCACAGACTCCGGACTGCGCGGGCGCGGCGGCGCGGCCTTTCCGACCGGCATCAAGTGGAAAACCGTGCTCGATCAGCCGACGGACCAGAAGTACGTCGTCTGCAATGCGGACGAGGGCGACTCCGGCACGTTCTCCGATCGCATGCTGATGGAAGGCGACCCGCTCTGCCTGCTCGAGGGCATGACCATTGCCGGCGTTGCCGTGGGTGCCACGCAGGGTTACATCTACCTGCGCTGCGAGTACCCGCATGCGGGACATGCGCTGCGCGAGGCGATTGAGGCAGCGCGCGCGCGCGGATTCCTCGGGCAAGA
>Ga0315292_10000291_pt1 | contig 22300 bp, 18 predicted proteins | sample YL17G13_0_MG_FD_204029 | JGI IMG/M metagenome (GOLD analysis project Ga0315292, IMG submission 204029) | Sediment microbial communities from Yellowstone Lake, YNP, Wyoming, USA - YL17G13_0 | ecosystem: Environmental > Aquatic > Freshwater > Lake > Sediment | place: USA: Wyoming | collected... | reverse complement strand
GGTCGCCCGATTCTATATACACATCGGCCAAACCCACAAAGCGCATAGGAACAGGGTGTCCACTGCTGACAATGCGGGCAACATTACTGCCCATGCCGCCCACGAGAAGATGTTCCTCAGCACAGACGAGTGCGCCAGTTTCACGAGCGGCAGTCAAAATCGCGGCGGTATCCATCGGCCGCAGAGAGTAAAGATCCAGAACTCGCGACGAGATACCTTCTTCAGCCAGCATGGCAGCGGCATCCAGCGCAGCAGCGACCATAATGCCACAGGCAATAATCGTCACATCGCGGCCTTGGCGAACTATTTCACTTCCCCCAACCTTGAAATCCACTTTGCCTGTTTCATAGATATAAGGTGCTGCCACCCGGCTGGAACGCAACCAGACCGGTCCCTGGTAATCTGTCGCTACTTTAACAAGAGCCAGCATCGAGACCGGATCGCACGGGACGAGCATTTGCATCGTTGGCAAGCCACCCATCAAAGCAAAATCTTCAATGCCCATTTGGGTGGGGCCATCTTTGCCCAGGGTGATGCCGCCATGACTGCCCAGGATTTTGGCGTTGAGGTTGGACATCGCCACTGCCAGGCGGATCTGGTCGTAAGCATTGCACAGCAGGAAGGAGGAGAAACTGGTAATCCACGGAATCAGGTCGCAGGATGCCATCCCGGCGCCAATCCCAACCAGGTTGCTTTCGGCAATCCCGATGTTGAAAAAACGCTCCGGAAACGCCTGCCGGACGGTCTCGGCTTTGGTGGAATTTCCCAGGTCACCATCCAAAACAACCACGCGTGGATTTTCGCGGGCCACCGCCAGGATGGCCTCGCCAAAATAATCTCTCATTGGTTTGGACGGTTTCAAACCGGCCTTTTCTCCTAGTTGCATAGTAGCTCCTCCCTGGCCTTTTTAGCCTGTTCAGGTGTGAGGGCGCGCCCGTGGAAGGTGAAATCGGATTCGACGAACGAAACACCCTTGCCCTTGATGGTATGTGCAATTATGATTTGTGGTTTTCCTTGAACTTCTTGGATACCATGAAGTTTTTCCAGTAAATCCGGGATCGAGTGGCCATCGGCTTCCTCGACATGCCAGCCAAAGGAACGCCACTTTTCTGCCAGAGGCTCCAATCCCATCTCCCTGCTGATCGGACCCGTCTCTTGAAATTTGTTGTAGTCCAGGATGGCAGTTAATTGGTCACATTTATAATGCGCGGCAGACATGGCAGATTCCCAAATCTGTCCGGCTTCACATTCTCCATCCCCAAGCAGGACATAAACGCGATAGTGACGATGATTGAGACGACTCCCCAACACATGTCCCACCCCGAGCGATAACCCCTGTCCCAATGAACCAGTCGTCGCCTCTACACCGGGGAGCATCCCTAAAACCGGGTGACCTTGCACAGGCGAACCCACCTGGCGCAATTGCATAATCATCTCGTATGGGAAGTACCCTGCTCGCGCCAGCACGGCATACAATAAAGGCGCAGCGTGCCCTTTACTCATGATGAATCGGTCCCGGTCTGGCCAGAGCGGCTCCTGGGCGCGGTATCGCAAGATTCCGCCAAAATAGAGTGCCGTCAAGATTTCCACAGCTGACCACGAACTGGATGGATGCCCGGAACCGGCACGGGTAGTGCATTCCAGGATATCAAGGCGCAGTTCGCGCGCCAGATCTTTCAAAGCTGGAATATTTTGAACGGTTTCAATTTTCTCTTTCATCACTACTCCTTAAGAACTCACCCACCTGAGTTGCTGTCGGTAACGCCGGAATGGTCCCCAGCGCCGTGGCGGTCAGTGCGCCAACTGCATTTGCATACCGCAGATGGTCATGCAATCTCTCCGGGTTTAGCTCTGACCGCCAGTTGGATTTTTCCGTCATCCTGCAAAGCAAAGCCGCCAGGAAGGCATCACCACAACCGGCAGCATCCACCACTTCCACCAAAAAAGCCGGCACAAACGCATCTCCCAATGTGGTCTGAATGTAACTCCCCCGCTCCCCCAACGTCACCACACAAATTTCCGGACCAAGCGCGCGTAATTTTCGTGCTGCTGATTCCATTTTCTCATTTCCAGTTAATAAAACCAGTTCCGAATCGTTGACTTTGACCATATCAACCAAGGGAATCATGTTCAGCGCAGTCTGGCGGGCTTCCTCAGCATTTTTCCACAAGGTGGGGCGATAATTGACATCATAGCAAACCAGCGCACCCGCCTGGCGTGTAATGCCAATTGCGGCATGTGTAGCGCTGAGGCTGGGTTCATTTGTCAAACTGATCGAGCCAAATTGAAAGGCGCGGGTTTCGCGCAGCAAGTCTTCATCGAGTTCGTCCGGTCGAAGGCAAGTATCGGCTCCGGGATTGCGGTAAAACAAGCATTCATAAGAATTTGCATCCGGCTTGGATAAAAACACCAGGGTGGTGCGCGCCAGTGGGTCAAATCGCAGGCCGCGCGTCTCCACTTTTTCTCTGGCTAAAACGCCCGCCAGGAATAATCCAAAAGCATCCTGCCCGACCTTCCCAATAAAGGCACTCGCGTATCCCAGGCGGGCTGCTGCCACCGCAACATTGGCAGGCGCGCCGCCCGGTTTGGGGTAAAAAGCGGAGACATCTTTCAGTGGCTGTCCCACTTCTTCCGGGAAGAAGTCAACCAGATACTCGCCCAGACAGACCAAATTCATTTCTACTCCTGCCACATCATTCATGCAAATCGTTGTAAAGGCTATAACGATCGCCGCGGTAATAGATTCTCAAAAACTCCACTGGCTGGTCTTGTTCCGAAAAGGAGATGCGCTCGATCAAGAGCAATGGTGATTTCCCCTGAGCCGTCAGCAAACGTGCCTGTTCTGCTGTGGCTTGAACCGCGCGAATGATCTGCCGTGCCCGTGTAATCTGCACTCCATACTTCTGTTGCAAAGACTGCCGCAAAGGGATGAGTGCATAATCTTCGTTCAAAACGCCCGGGAAGTAGCGATGCACAAGATATGCTTCTTCTATGCTCATGGGTTCATCGTTCGCCAGGCGCAGTCGCTCCAGGCGAGCCAGTTCATCACCTGCTTGAATTCCAAGATGTTCGGCGATATCTTCAGGCGCGGGAACCAATCCATTAAACAGGACACGGGTTTTTGGGGTCAGTCCGCGCTGGCGCATATCTTCTGTGAAGCTGATGATGCGTGAAAGCCCTTCTTCCAGCCTGCGTTCCGCTACGAAGCTGCCACGTCCTTGCTGGCGAAATATCAAGCCTTCATTGACCAGGCGATTAAGTACCTGGCGGATCACGATCCGGCTGACCCCATACTGATTGATCAACTCCGGTTCGGTAGGGATCATCTGCCCTTCTTTCCAATCGCCGCTCCGAATCATTCCACGCAGCAAATCATATAACTGGTGATGCAAAGGCAATTTACTGGTCCTGGTGATAACATTTGGAAGTCCGGACTTTCCTACTATATTCAACATGGCAGGCCTCACTGAAATTCCCCTCTGGTCCTTAATTTCGTTCCAATTCTCTTCTTGAGTAGTTGTGAATACTTTGGATGCCGTTATCATAATAACATTATAACGTTATAATGTTACAAGGTCAAGCACAACAAGATAGGCGGCTCAAAAAGAACACACCCTTGTGGAAATTCTGCTAAAGGAAAGGGCTCTCCCTTCTTGGACAGCCATGAGATTGAAATAAATCAAATTCAAGAATGCACCAGTCGTGTATTTCATCGAAAAGATGATAGCGGTCGCCACCTTAAAGATTCTCAACAATTCGGTTGGTTGATCGTATTGAGAAAATGATACCTGTTCTAGATTCATAGATAGTAATCAGCGACCAAAAGGATACGTGCCATACTCTGGCCAGCTGCAGATGCCCGATAAACTTGCACGGCACAATAAAGGATCTATCAATGGGATAAAAAGCGTGTCTTTGAATTTCAAAGATCTTCGACCTTACACATGGGACATACTCCGGTGCATCCTCAAATATTAATCAGATTTTTTTCATTGATCGTGTGAAATGAAATATTCCATCTCCATTTTTGTTGGATAGGATGCGATTGTTCCAAAACGAGTTACAGAGAAGGCTGCAACTTTGCAAGCCCAATCAGAGGCTTCTCTATAATTCTTTCCTTCTGATAGAGCAACTGCTAAGGCAGCACAAAAAGCATCACCTGCACCACTTGTATCGACTGCATTAACTTGAGGCGGTCTGACCTCCCATGTGCCTGAATTATCAACTCCTATCACCCCGTTTTCACCATATGTAATAATTACACAATTGACTTTGCCCTTCTTTCTTAGATCTTGTGCAAGGATATTTACATCTATCGGGATTTCCAGACCATAACCTAATAGAGTTTTAGCTTCAATTTCATTCGGCACAAGAATGTCAGCAACATTTAGGCTTTCAAGATCGATACTGCATGCTGGAGCAGGATTAACGATTGATAAAATATTGTTTCTTCGGGCAATCCGAGCAGCATAAAGTGCAACTTCTGGACGAATCTCGAATTGGGTAACCAAAACTTTTGCTCCCCTCATTTGTTCCAAAGCTAGATCAATGTGTTCTTTATTCAGTTTTTCATTTGCCCCCATTGATGTTACCATCGCTGGAATACCCTTCTCATTTAATAATATAAATCCTATTCCACTTGATATGCCCTCAAGTTTTAACATCCACGATGTGTCTACACCCGCATTACACATCCAGGTCTCCCCTTCTTTCCCAATCCGATCTTGCCCAACACATCCCACAAAGCTAACCTTTGCCCCCAATTTTGCGGCAGCAATGGCTTGATTCGATCCTTTTCCACCATCCTGCGGCTCATCAAAACCCCATCCAATAACGGTTTCGCCAGCTCTGGGGATATCTTTTACCCTAATTAACATTCCAGGGGCATGACTTCCGACGACAATAATCTCAGGGGTTGTATTAGACATATTACCTACCTCTGAAAAGGTGGAGTAGCGGTTAATTTATCGACTACAACCATCGCATCAGGATGGTCTTGAATGAATGTAACAGGATATTCTGTTGTTATTGGTCCGAATAAAAGCACGCGAATGACGGTCTGCTTCCAGGAACCGGTTTCTGAGAAGATCCGAATTCTTTTTGCAGATAACAGATCTTTCATTCCAAGCGTAATCGCCATTGGTGGGATCACATGGGAGCATCCACCAACAATTCTTTGGCTCAGAGCAATAAGAGTTTCATCGTTTAAATGAAGTATTCTAGTTTTTGATTCCTTAAACTCTTTATCACTAATGGTGTACCAAGGAGAGCGTGGAGGCTCATTGTAAGCAATAAATCCTCGATAACCCACCCCGCCATAAACTGTATCAATCCCTCCTATTTCGGTGATTTTTTCGCTGATTTCATCAATCACATTAATGTTGGGAAAATGACGCTGATCTTCGGGAATTGCCAGGTCGGAATTAATCGGAGCATAGAAATAATTCCGCATCCAACCTTCATAACTAAATTTATGTTCTAAAGGCAAAGGACGACCCTGCCAATCAAGGTGGTCATCCATGTGGAAAACACGGACATTTTTAAGACTGATATTTTCATAATTTACAATTTTACAGAAATAGGTGTACTGTTTTGTTGGGCCGCAAGGTAGAATCCAGCGTGTATCTTTTTTTGCCTCATTATTAGCCTTAACCTCCTCGACCATTTCTCGTGCGACCCATTGATAAACGTCATCAGGTTCATTAAGAATTTTTATCTTGACTTTAGCATCTGTATGAGACTCAAGCTCATTGATGGGTATGCTGCACCACTTAATTAATTGTTCTGTATCAATTTGAGAACTCATCTAAACCTCCTCAATAATAATTAAGAAACAACAACAATACCTTTTTTCAAATTTTACTTGTTGAATTCTTTTACAACACTCAGGTCACAAGCCCTTGACGATCTATCCTGTTTACCTCATCAAATCCTGTAAAAGCAACCGCATTTAACCAAGTTTGAATACTTTTTCCGGGATGCAATTTCATTGAAGTATTCATTTTCACCGCTTGTTCTAAACCAACACATGGGTAACTTGTCCATGGTTCAATACCCAAATTATAGGTACGGCTATACCAGGGGTATCCAATTCCTCCGCCTAAGGCTTGCCAAACCCAGACATATCGAAAAACAGATACATCCCATGCAAAACCGAATCCAATTCCCAATCCGGGATTATTTACTGCAACCCACCCTTCCTTAAGGTCTTTTAAATAGAAGTTGTCCATTGACCGTTCTTGTTTTGAGGGCAAATAGCTTAAATCTAATCGATTTCCCATTCGATCATTTGCGTAAGGCCACTCACTTACTTGAAATAAATCTAATCTGTGATCTGGCCCATCTTCATCACCAAAGACTTCGATTGTAGATGGCGATGAATATATTCGACAAGTGTCGTCAAGAAAAGGTTCGCCAATCACAGGGTGATGCCCCCACATAAGATCCATAATCTCATTTCCCTGGTTTGTTACCTCTTCTTCAATAAATAGTACAGGTTTTTTTGATTTCAAAATTAGCTTTTTTTTCAACATGAAAGGTGTTCTATAGGTTTTAACCCATAATGCAATGGTTATTTGTTCTGGGGAATCTTCTTCAATGCGGTATTCCCATGGGATATTGATTGTTTCGGCAAAATTTCCAAGTTCAGCGCCTTTGTAATGGCAACCTGGACCGCCATTGGGTAAGACCTCAAACCAACCCCCAGTCCAATGATCAAAGAAAGTTGTGGATGAGTTGGCGCCAGTTGGAATAAATCTGCCAGGGTCATGGAAGCTATTTTCTGAATGCCATAGAAAATCAACATCCAAAGGTTTATACAAAAACTGGACGATTTCTGCCCCTTTATCAACAAGCACAATTATTTGGACTAATTCATTCTGCAGGAGTATCGCTCGCATCCCAAACCAGGTTACTTGGTCATTGACACGGCAACCCCAATGGCGATTAGGATTATAGGTTAGAAACATAAAATTCCCTTTACCATCTCAAATTAATTGGTTTTTACCTTTGATTAACCTAACTTTAATTGTCAAGTAGCCATTATCGATCTTCTCTTCAATGGAATTAAGTTTCTGGATTTCTCTTTCAGTAATCCTCTTTATTGGAATTCGGAAACCCCACCATTGATCAGTAGTAGACTGTGCAATCAATTCGACTAATTTTCCGGACGAAACCCTGCCCGAAACTTCGACCATTTGTGCTGTTAGCAGGTTATCAAATTTAGCTTCCTCAAAGGAATCTGGTAGGGCGGGTAAAAGAACAGTGAAATTTTCGTCTAATAGCTGAACAAACATAGATAAGATTGCAGAAGTATAAATACCAGAACCTGTGCCAAACCATGGAAGGTAGGGACCGCCAATCGCGCGAAAATGTTCACAGGGAGCCATAAATGAACCAACAATATTTGGTATTCGTCTTAAGGCCTCAAGTCCCTCTTCCCCTCTTCCCTGATAAAAAAGTGCACTCGCTAGTCCACTAATTTCCCACAACCAGTTATCAGTAAACACAGCATCTTCCTGACTTTGGTGGAGAATTCCAATCTCGCCCAGTCTGTTATGAAAAGCTTCGAAAGACTTAGAAACCGTTGATTTGGCATGATCCCCAAATAGATCAAATGCAAATGGAAAAACCATTGCGGAATGAGCGTATGCCAAGGGTGCGTCGGCATTATCCGAATATTTATATCGGTTTTTTTCTTTATCAACAGGTAAATTCTTCTGCAAATCAGTTGCTAATAATTTCCAAAGTTTACTTTCTTCTTCATCTATACTCAATAATTCAGCAGCTCTTGCTGCATTTCTTAATGCTTTGATTGCAGCGCAGCACAAGTAGATACTGTTTTTTACGGGATAAACAGCTTCAAGGATATCCGTTACAAGTCTTGTTTTCGCATTTCCATTTGCATCTATCTTTATTGAATCGAAGATCAACCATTCCACACACCCTTTTAATAATGGGTAAATTCGTTCCAGGTCTTTCTGTTTACGAGTGAATAGGTAGAATCGCCAGGCAGTTTCTGAAATTTGTCCGTGACGAAATTGCTCATCTGTCCAATGACCATAAGGAGCACTCTCCTCCCCATCTTCTGTCACTTCCCAACCAAAATAAGTTCCATTACCCTGGGAGCGCTTTCTTGCTGTATTCATTGTATTCAAGCGATTTTGTAAAACTCGCTCAGCCAATTCCAAGTGATTGCTTGCGGATAAACCGAGAAAAGCATAAAAATCATCATGCAATATTCGACCTTCCCAGTGGGTGCTTAAGTTACCAACTGGTACGGCAAAAGCATTAACATTACAACGTAAAGTGTAGAGTGACGAACGATAAACAGCTTCCAGTTCAGATTCTCCAAACTCGACTCTTCCCTTTTGCCAGAAATCATTCCAACCCTTTTCATGCTCTTCCAAGAATGACTGGATTAAATCAAATGTAGGGGGAAAGTGCATGAATTTCAAGCGGTCACTGATGGTAACCCAAAACCATAAATCTGTGCACTGATTTGATTCAAGATGAATTATGTTTGTAAATCGTCCACCCAATGGGGTATTTTCGACTCTTCCAACAGGATATCGTCCGATTCGCACCTCACCCAATTGATTCTCGATTTCGTACTGAACTAACAAGTTTTCTAGTAAATGTGGGGGTCGTGAATCCATATCAGATTCTAAAGAACGGATACCATCCACATTCCCAAACGAAAGATCATTAGGATGTGGGCGCCGAATATTCAGATGCATCCCTTCAGGTTGTTTTCCTTTCGCATCTCCAATCTCATAATCCAACTGAAAAGAGATATTCGTTGGATGAACCCCCCGGTTTTCAAGATGGGTATGAAAAATTATCAAGTTGGCATTTAAGATAACACGGCTTTCTGTTGTTTCAACAATGGCCTCCTGGTCAAGTTTAGAAATGACAACTGCGCGTGAATAATCAATACTCTGTTCCCATTTTTCATCCTTGGTTAAATTACCATTAATTTCAAGTTTTCGGATAAAACGCCCCAACCGAAGTAAAGGTCTAGTAGAGCCAATTAATTCTTCGGGTGGAACCCGGGGAATATGGATATCCATACTACGAGCGTCGCTTAGCCGTCGTCCACCCCAGAAAATTGTACGATTTACTACTTCCTCTTCTGTGCAAAATCCATTATGATAACCTGTAGGTCCTAATGTTGTCACGATCTCCCCATTACCTATCATTGGAGAGTTGTATATTGCATCACCAGATCGTATTGAAAACATATTCATGGACAACCTCATTGTTTTTTTATAGCGAATTTGATATCAAACAAACTTAATAAAAATAGTTACTCTTTTACAGCACCAGTCGTGACGCCTCGCATGAACTTGCGCTGAAAGGTCAAATAAAGAATAATGATCGGTAAAGATACAATAGTAGCTCCCGCTGAAGTTAGTGGTATGTCTCTGGCATAACGACCTTGGAAAAGGGCTAATCCCAATGGAAGCGTACGCAAGCTCTCTGAAGTAACCATTACAAGTGCTAGTAAAAAATCATTCCAGGTCCAAACAAAAAAGAGAACTGCCATAGTTAGAACTGCTGGTAAAACCAGTGGAAGCATAACCCTCCACAAAATATCAAAACTCGAACAACCATCCATTTTGGCTGCATCTTCGAGGTCTCCAGGAATTTCTGAAAAGGCCGCTCGCATCCAAAAAGAACCGAAGCAAACGCTCATCCCAATTTGTGGAAGAATTAATCCCCAGTATGTGTCTGTTAAACCGATTTTTCTTAGTTGATAGTAAAGGTTGATAATATAAGATTCTTGAGGAACCATCATTCCAAGCAATAAAACGATGAACAAATACCTACTCAGGTGAAACTTCATTCTTGCAAAAGCGTAACCTGAGAGTGCAGATAACAACGAAGAAACGGATACAACACTTATAGCAACAATTGTGCTGCTGCGGAAATAAGAAGAGAAGCGTGCTTGCATCCATGCTTTCACAAAGTTAGTCCAAAGCCACTCTTCTGGCAATCGAAAAACACCCTTCGAAATTTCCGTGTTATTCTTGAAGGCAGCAAGGATATTTATAATGAATGGACTGACAGTAAATAATAAGAAAAGGATGAGCACACCATAAAGGGTCAACCAAATATGCAAATTGCGCGTGTTCCGCTGGAGTCGTGAAATTTGCCTAATGAGGGTTATTTTGTGAGAGTTCATAGGTAGCATTACCTCTTCGATCCCTCAGATAATAAAACATAAGATAGAACCAGAATAATCAATGTCAAAAGGACAGCGATTGCACTTGCATACCCAACTCGATTGATTTGAAAAGCATTCCTGTACAGCCACAGACTTGCCACCATGGTTTTCATACCAGGAGACCCCCGGGTTGTTACGTAAACCAGATCAAAGATTCGTAAGGCGGCAATAATACTTGTTACCATTGCCACTGATAGTTCATTTCGTATTCCAGGAAGAGTAACATTCCAAAATTGATGAAACTCGTTGGCGCCATCAATTTTGGCTGCATCATAAAGATTTTCATCAATATGTTGCACTCCAGAAATAAACAGAACCATGGAAAAACCGTATTGAACCCAAGTGGCGGCCAACCCTACTGCTGGCAAAGCAAATGAAAAATCGCCAAGCCAGGGACGTGTCCAATTTTCAAGACCAAGAAAGGTTAGTGTTTGATTCAATGGCCCAAAAGTTGGATTGTAAATCCACCGCCAGACAATTCCGACGGCAACCATAGCCATTACTTGAGGTAAAAAAAAGGCGGCTCTAAAGAAATTGAATCCTTTTACCTTTTTACGAGTTAGTAATGCTGTGAGAAATAAAGCGATGGCAATTGGAAATATTGTAAAAAAAGGAATAAAAAGTAGATTATTCAACAATGCTTGATGTAATATTTGATCTTGGGTTAACTCGATAAAGTTCTTCATGCCAATAAACACAGGTTCTGTAAGTCCATCCCAATCAAAAACGCTCAAACGAATTGTTTGAATAATGGGCCAAAGTATGAAGTAAGCGTAGATAGCTATGCTTGGGAATATATAGAGATATGCAACCCAAGACTGGCTTGCTGTCCCTCTTAATATCTTTCTCCCCTTAGCAAGAGTAATCATGTATAATCCTGTCAACATAGGGGAAAAACCAGGCGTACTGAAAATACTTACACCTGGTTTTTCCGCGATACACCTATTTTAAGCTGGTTAAATATGCGCTGTAATCAGTTTCTAATTTCATGGTGAATTCTTCTGGCGTAATTTTAAATGCCATCAATTCTTCCAATGAAGCAGTAAGAGTATCCCAAAAAGTTGGTGTTGCCCAATCCAGATAATGACCAACCTCGTCTTTCTGATTTATCGTGTTCCAAGCTGTAAGCAAATCAGCGATTAACGAACCGGCTGGCATTGTACTGGGATCCACGTATGTTAAGGGTATGGTTCCGTTATTTGCCCAAACTTTAGCAGATGATTCGGAGATCATCCAATTTATATATTCAGCGGCAAGTGTTTTCTTTGTTGAATTAGCCCGAATGGCATATGCTGGTGATGTACCACCAACGGTCATTTTATAGGCGCCTTCATTTTCCGGTGGGAGCATGAAGAATCCGAATTTCTCACTAATCGGGCTTGCTGCCAGGGTTGAACTCCACCAACTTCCCGCCAACATCATTACAGCGTCGCCATTTTCAAGAAGGGATCCCTGGTCATCGTAGGAAGTACCCTCAAAACCTTTGGTGAAGTAACCGTTTTCTGTCCATTCCTGCAACTTTTCTGCTGCTTTTTGTTGTACTTCAGTGTCCCAGCTTTGATCATTCCGTGCAAAAATGAGATCATCCAAGTAAGCTCGATCACTTAGGTAAACGTTAAGAATTTCAGCATAAAAATGAGTGGCAGCTAACCCACCCAAACCACCTGCCACAATGGGGGTTTCACCCTTTTCTTTAAGGGTCTTAAGAATATCCTCAAACTCAGCAAAAGTTTTAGGAATATTCAAGCCATATTCCTCGAATTTATCCTTCCGGTAAAAAACACCAACTAATTCTGAAGTTGGGGAAACCCCGTAGAGATTGCCCTGACCGAACATCTTTCCATCTGTTGAAAAGCTGTTGCGTGCAATTAGTCCACCTGAGATTTTTTTATCCCAACCATATTTCTGAGCATAGGGTGTAAGGTTTTCTAACAACCCTGCCTTCACTAGCGCCCCCATATCTGACAAACCTTGATTGATTTGGGCAACATCTGGTCCGTCAGGACTACTCAACCCCAATTTGGCTGTGGCTTTCATGTCATCGAAAGATTTAGCATTTCGGTCGATCTTAACGCCTGGATGTGCAGCCAAAAAATCGGTTTGCAATTTTTCAATAATTGCTGTTTCACCTGGGCTGGCAAGTACATCCCACACCACCAAAGTAACTTCTTGAATTGATGCTTTGGTTGGTTCAGTTACCGCCGTGGCTGCTGGCGCACAAGCGGTAAGGACCATCGCAACAAGAACTAGATAGCAAACAAAACGAGTCAATGCTTTCATTTTTTTCTCCTCTTGAAAATAAGATTGAATGGTAGTTTCATTTTAGATTTTCAATATTGGCTAATCTCACTTGGCACACTCTCCTTTCAAATTGATTCCAAAAATCCATTTATCCGAGAAATTAAGACTTACTAGATGCTTGGCCCGTTGAATCCCGAATTATTAATTCAGTTTTGACAAGAATGGATTTTCGATTGGAATCGATTTCCTTCTGTTTGATCAAATCGATCAATATCGTTAACACTTCATTACTAAGTTTTTCCACATCCTGCTTAATGGAAGTAAGTCTTGGGTTTGTAAATCTGCTGAATTCAATGTCGTCAAAACCTGTAAGCGAAATATCTTGAGGTACTCGTAACCCAGCATCCTGAATCGCTCTGAGTGCTCCAACAGCCAGGATATCATCTGCAGCACAGACAGCAGTTGGTATTTGTTTACAATTTAATAATTTGGACATAGCTGTGTAACCACCAAAAATATCATTTTTTTCAGATACACAACAGTCATCCGGTAAAGGAATTTTCAATATTGAGAGATAATCTTTAAACGCATTCATTCGATCACGCATATCCCCCAACCAACCACCATTGATAAACGCTATCTTTCGATGTCCTAATTGAACAAGATGATCTACTAATGAATGTATTCCTGTTGTGTTATCACTGTTCACGATTGGAATCCATTCGGGAGATTGCCCCCGACACGCAGCTACGGTAGGTCGATTTCCCAAAAGCAACTGCTTAAGGTATTCTTCGTCATTTTGAAGATCTCCGAGAAGAATAACCCCGTCACAATGTCTAGTGTCTAATACCTTGTCCATTTCCATTGCATTAGCAGGATCATTTTGGGCATTTCCAAGTATGATCCTATACCCTTCTGCCCCGGCTTTTGCACTGATTACTGATATAAAATTGGCAAAAAATGGGTCAGAGATATCACGGACAATAACCCCAATTAGATTCGTATACTTACCTCGAAGGGCGCTTGCTATGGGATCAGGGGAGTATCCTAATTGTTTTGCAGCGCGTAAAACACGATCTCTTGTCTCTTCACTTATTAGATGACTGCCCCTATTTGTTAGAACCCTTGAAACAGTACTTTGCGATACCCCGGCATAACTTGCTACATCATGTGCTGATATCCTTTTTTTTGGATTAGTATCGAATTTTTCCATATTATCCTTTTGGAACACCACAAATAATTCCTTTACGAAAAATATGAGTGAATATAATAATTTTATGCATACGTATGATAGCATACGTATGAATAAAAAACAAGTACCCAATTTTTGGCTATTTTCTTTTTCCAAAGAATATATACCTACCCTACCCTAATTCTTAGGTATTTATTTTTTCTTATCGATAGTGATAGATCATTACCCGCAACACAGCATATTTCTAATTATGCTCCAGCTGCAAAAGATCGGGTTTGTCTGGCAGAGCATATCTACCCACTCACAGAAGATATCCAAGCGATGACTAAAGAACTCCAGCACCCAGCCGATGTTATAGACCCGTCCTTCTTTCAGTTTGCAACGGATATTACCGTATGCGGTCTTGCAAGTCCGGTTTCTACGATGTAATGAAGTTTTATTCGGTTGGCAAGACTTAGATTTTTAGTGAAGAGGTGAAGGTTGATCGCTTGAGTAGATCATAACTTTATTTAGCGATGTCCTTAAGATGTCCTTATGGCAATGCGTAAGATTGACAACCACCTGAGAGGATGGTATCGTAGCAAATGTCAAGAATTTCACAAAAGAGGACTGCATCTTCAACTTACCGTTTTCGTGTCTCAAAAAAGCAGTCCACCCCATATTCTCTTCCCCCATGAAAGGAGACTAAACCATGATCAAGATCGGCATCAATACTGACAACTGGCGGCACGCGGACAAACCGGTTGACTATTGCTTCGCAAAGATCGCCCAGCAGGGCGTGGAGTATTGCGAACTTGAAGCTGTGGGCGGCACGGAGTTCTTCACCGGCCTCGGCTTTGCACCCTTCATCCCGCTCGACAGCGACCCGCTGGAACTGCGCAAGAAACTCGACCAGTACGGCTTGAAAGTCTCAGAGTTCGACGTTTCCTTCCCCATTAACCGCTGGGAATGCATTGACTTCATCCGCCGGGGCATTATCTTCGCCGGCCTGCTCGGCTGCCCGAGTGTGGATACCACCGACGGCCAGAGCAAACTTCCCGGCCTCTCGGATAAAGAACAACTCGACCGCATCCGCTACCACCTGGCCCAGTGCGTCCCGTTTGCAGAGAATCACAAGGTGGTCCTCAACGTAGAACCGCACGGCCCTTTCACCAATAACGTGGAGTTTCTGCTGGGAATTGTCGAGTCGTTCCAGTCCGAGTACGTCCAGATCAACTTCGACACCGGCAATACTTTCATCGCCGGCAATGACCCGCTCACGTTCCTGAAAGGTGTGCGCAAGTTTGTTAACCATGTGCACGTGAAGGACGTAAGCAAGGCACTGGCCGAAGCCGTGCGGGGCAAGGAGACTGGCATCTCGGCCTCGGTGGTGCCCATCGGGCAGGGGGTCAACGCTCCCAACATTGCCGCGTGCATCCAGTATCTCAAGCAAACGAACTGGGACGGCGTCTTCTCCATCGAGAGCGATGGCGAAGAGAACATCCAACCCTCGGTCGAGTGGCTAAGACAACAGATCGGATAAGGAGGGCCAGGCCATGAGTGGAAAAACCATCGTAGTGCTGGCGACTCTGGATACGAAAGGGCGCGAAGCACAGTATCTGCGCGAGCAGATTGAGAAGTTCGGTGACAAGGCGCTGGTGGTGGACACGGGTGTGACCGGCACTCCCGGCGCGCACCCGGACATTAACCGTGAAGAAGTGGCCGAGGCGGGCGGGATGCCGCTGGCCAAAATCCTGGAACACCCGTCGCGGGATGTTGCCGCACCCGTGATGGCCGAAGGTGCGACAAAGATCGTCACCCGGCTGGCGGAAGAAGGCAAGGTTCACGGCATCGTGGCAATGGGCGGGACGCAGGGGACCACTCTCAGCACCCGGGTGATGCGCGCCCTCCCATATGGCTTCCCGAAAGTGATGGTGTCCACCATGGCTTCCGGCAACGTCGCCCCGTGGGTGGACATCCGGGACATCACCATGATGTTCTCGGTCACCGATATCATGGGCCTAAATCCGGTGATGCGCAAGATTCTTGCAAACGCCGCCGGAGCGGTGTGCGGCATGGCTGGGGTGGAAGTCAGGCTGGAACGCAAAGAGAAACCGCTCGTCGCCATTACTACCGTGGGCATCACCACCCAAGGTGCGATGAAAGCCGCCGAGGTGCTGGAGGCCGCTGGCTTCGAGACCATCATCTTCCACGCCATCGGCCCCGGCGGGCGCGCCATGGAACAAATGATGAAGGAGGGCCTCATCGGCGCGGTGCTGGACTACTCCACCATCGAGGTATCCAACGAGATGCATCATGCCCTGCTGGCGGGCGGCCCCGACCGGCTGACCACCGCCGGCAAACTCGGCCTGCCGCAAGTGCTGTGCCCCGGCGCGATCGAGGTGCTGGTGTACAACGAACCGGAGACCGTGCCGCCGCCCTTCAACACGCGCACTCTCATCCGGCACAGCCCGCAGATCACCGACGTGCGCCTGAACAAAGAAGAGATGGCGGAGGTGGGCAAGGAAGTAGCCCGCCGCCTGCAATACACGCAGGGCAACGCCGTGTTCCTGATCCCGACCGCCGGCTACGACAGTTACGCCGTGGAAGGCATGGATTTCTACGATCCGCAGGCTGACGCGGCATTCGTAGCAGCACTGAAGCAAGACCTGCCGAAGAACATCCGCTTGATCGAGCGGGACACACACATCGAAGACCCGGCATTTGCGATCGAAGCTGCTCAGATGCTGATTGAGTTAATCCGGACCAAGAGATAGGAGGTTAATATGGCAAAACGGTACACCCGCCAACAATTTCTCGACCGCCTATGGGGCGAGATCAAACGCGGCAAGCCGTTGGTGATGACCGGCGCGGGTAACGGTATCGCCGCCAAGTTCATCGAGCGCGGCGGCGTGGACATCCTAGGCGTGTACAATACTGGCTATTTTCGCATGCAGGGCTACGGCTCGCTGGCCGGCATGTTGCCTATGGCGGACGCCAACGAGATGGTCTATCAGGTCGGTAAGCGGGAGGTTCTGCCACAGGTCAAAGAAACACCGGTCATCGCCGGGTTGAATGGCGTCGACGTTCTGCGCGACATGCGCTTGTTCCTCGAAGATATCCGCCACATCGGCTTTTCGGGCGTGCATAACTTCCCGACCGTGGCGTGGTTCGACGGCGACTTCCGGAAAACGCTGGAAGGCACCGGACTTGGCTATCAACACGAAATTGACATGCTCAACCATGCCCGCGAGTTGGATTTGCTGACAATCGGCTACGCTTTCAACGAAGTGGACGCCGAGCGGCTGATGCACGACGCCGCGCCCGATATCTTCATCTATCACGCCGGCATCACGCGCGGCGGCTCCACCGGCTACAGCGCCAGCCAGGGGCTGGAAGACATGGCAAAGCGCAGCCAGTCGCATTATGCCCTGGCGAAGAAGTTGAAGCCGGATGTAATCCTGCTGGCACACGGCGCAGCGCTGGTAAACCCAGAGGACGCACAATACATGCTCGACCACACCGATTGTCATGGAATTCAGTTGGGGTCAAGCATCGAGCGCATGGCAGTGGAAGTTCCGCTGCAGGAGCGCACGGCCTTGTTCAAGGGAGTTCATTATCCGGAAGGTGTGAAACGCTGGTGAGTGCTAGTCTGCGCGTCGTCTTCTTTGGAAACTCGCAGAGCGAATTCAGCAACCGTTTCTTCAATCCTTTACTCGACGCGCCTTGCAAACTGGCCGGGGTGGTGGATGTGCCGCCCGCAAAACGGCAGTCCACCAACCCATGGACCGCGACTGGCCTTACCAGTTTCATGAATGCGGCACGCGCCCGGGGAACGCCGGCCTTCGAGCCACCCAACCCCAACACACCCGCCTTCGCAGGAACCCTGGCCGCGCTCTCCCCTGACCTGTTCCTTGCCGCTGGATATATGTTCCTACTCAAACCGCCGCTGTTATCTATCCCACGCATCATCGCGATCAACTTCCACGCCTCGCTCCTGCCCGCCTATCGCGGCAAGCACCCGGTTTTTTGGGCGCTGCGGAACGGGGAGCGTCAGGCCGGCCTCACTGTACACGTGATGGATCCGCGTTTCGATACTGGCGACATTGTGTATCAAGTGCGGGTGCGCACGCGCAAACAGGACACGGTGAGCACCTTGTACGACCGCATCATCGGGAAAAGCATATCGCTGGTTCCCCGCCTGATCGCAGATGTTGCACAGGGGATGCTGGGCCGTATCCCACAGCCGGAGGCCGGCGCCTCGTATTTCTCCTCGGTGAGCGATGAACACTTCCACCTCGACTGGACCCGCTCGGCAGAGAGCCTGCGGCGCTGGATACAAACTTCTCCGGGAGAGTGCTGGCGGATGGTAGCAGGCAGGCACGTATATTTCATGGATGCGGAGGTCATTCGTTACCCAGGCGCGGCAACCCCCGGCCAGTTGGTCGGGCTGGGAAGACACACTGCCACGCTGGCGACGGGCGAAGACGCTCTTGTTGTGCATTGGGTACAGCCCGAGGGCGAGAGAAAACGTCCGCTCTCGCGGCTGTGCTCGGAACTGGGGCTGAAGGTTGGAGATGTATTGTGACTGATGGAGGATAATGCCGCTTGCCTCGTTTGCTGAGCTGATGACCGCTGCGGAACGCGGGGGCTATGCGGTCGGCTACTTTGAAAGTTGGAATCTGGAATCGCTGCTGGCGGTGTGCGACGCCGCCGAAGCGACGCGCTCGCCGGTCCTGCTGGGGTTCAGCGGCATCTACCTACCCCATCCAGCGCGGGTGGTGCGCGAACCGCTCAGCCTGTATGCTGCCCTCGGTCTTGAAGCCATCCGGAGACTTTCCGTTCCAGCCTGTCTCGTTTTCAACGAGTCGCCGAACTTCGAATGGGTGTTGGAGGCCATTGCGGGTGGCTTCGGCCTCGTGATGTTCAGCGACGAAACGCTCAGCATCGACGGGCAGATCGAGCGGGTGCGGCGGGTGGTCGCGGCGGCGCATCAAGCCGGGGTGGCGGTGGAAGGAGAAGCCGGGGCACTGCCCGGCGTGGGAGGCGAACTCTCAGCCGTGCCCGAAGACCTGCACCTCACGGATCCCGACCGCGCCCGGGACTTCATCGAGCGAACCGGCGTGGATGCGTTTGCCGTGAACGTGGGGCAGGCGCATCTGCACGGACGGAGGCGGGTGCGATTGAATTTTTCCCGCATCGCGGATCTCAAGCAGGCTCTCGAGGTTCCACTGGTCCTGCACGGAGCCAGTTCGGTAGACTTCGGTGATTTGGACGAGGCCATCCGGTTGGGGATCCGCAAGATCAATGTGGGCAGTGCGCTCAAGCGCGCCTACTTCGAGGCTGTGCGCCGGGCTGCCGCACAAGCCGGGGACGATTACAATCCGTACGAGGTAGTCGGATCCGGGCTGGCTGGTGATGTGCTCACTGCCGGGAGGACTGCTTTGCAGAAAACGGTGGAAGAATGGATGCGCGTGTTTGGGCGCGAAAGGAAAAAGCATTGATCTACGATATTGTCATACCAGCCCTCGGTGCGACGGGCGGCGAAGTGGTGTTGGAGGAGTGGCGGATAGAACCCGGTCAGTTCGTGAAATCCGGGTCGGCGTTGTTCGTGGTGACGACCGACAAAGCCACGGTGGAGGTGGAAGCATTTCGTGACGGTTTTTTGCGCGAAATGCTGATTTTCCCCGGTGCGACAGTCCCCGTGCAAACAGTCGTCGGCCGGATGGCCGACACGCTGGAGGAACCTTTGAGCGGCGGCTCGTTGGTGGAGGCGACCGGGATGGAAGACCAGATCGGGCTTTTGGATGAACCTCCACAGGCCGGTGACGGGCTTCCCCGGCTCAGGCTGGCTTCCCCGCTGGCACGCCGCATGGCTGCAGAACTTGGTCTTGATCTCTCGGCCATAAAAGCCAGCGGCTCACAAGGGCAGATCCTCAAACGCGATATCATGCTCGCTGTCGAACAAGCACCTATGGATGGCGGGGTGCGGCGCATACCAATCTCGCCGATGCGGCGGGCCATTGCTCAACGCACGCAACGGAGCAATGCCGAAGTACCCCATTTTTACGGATCGGTGCTGATTGATATGACCGAGGCGAAGGCCATGCTCAAGGAGGCCGCCGCGAGGGCCGAAAAGAACGGTTGGGCCGCGCCGACCATCACCGACCTCAGCCTGCGCGCCGCTGCACTGGCCTTACGGCAAACACCTGCCCTCAACGCCTCGTTTCGTGGCGAGGAGATTCTGTTCTTTGACGATATTCACATCGGGGTGGTGATCGGGCTGGCGGAGGGCATGTTGATTCCGGTGGTGCGTCACGCTGACCGGCTGAATCTGTTCACGCTGGCCGCGACCACCCGCCGGTTGCGCACAGGCGCCGAGGCCGGACAACTGTCGAGTTCGCAGTTGAGCGGGGCAACGTTCACCGTTTCCAACCTGGGCATGTATGGGCTGGATAGTTTCAACGCCGTGATCAATCCGCCGGAGGCCGGCATCCTCGCGCTTGGTGCGGCGAAGGAACGACCGGCGGCGTGGCAGGGAAATCTTGCCCTGCGCTGGCAGATGGCGGCAACGCTTGCCGTGGATCATCGCGCCGTGGACGGTATTACCGTGGCGAAGTTTCTGGACGAGTTCAAACAACTGCTGGAGAACCCGCTGGGCCTTTCACTTGAGACTCCTCAGGAGGGCAGTACATGACAGAGCCGACCAGCCTGCCGTTGGAAACCGCCCGCGAGATGTACCGGCGGATGGTGTTGATTCGCCGTTTCGAGGATCATCTGTACGCCCTCTTCCTGCAAGGAGTGGTACCCGGCACGCTGCACCAATATCAGGGGCAGGAAGCGGTGGCGGTGGGCGTGTGCACAGCGCTCCGCCCAGACGATGTGATCTTCAGCACCCACCGGCCCGTGGGACATTTCCTCGCCCGTGGCAGTCCGGCGCGCGGCATCGCCGCGGAGATCATGGGCAAAGCCGCCGGATGCGCTGGAGGCAAAGGCGGGCAGATGCATCTCACCGATGTGTCCGTGGGCGCCATGCCCTCCAACGCCATCGTGGGCGCAAACATTCCCATCGCGACCGGCGCAGCGCTGGGCTTTCAATTGCGCGGGCAGGATCGCGTGGCGGTGAGTTTCTTCGGCGACGGCGCGGCCAATACGGGCGCATTTCACGAAGGCATCAACCTCGCCGCGGTGAAAGACGCGCCCGTCATCTTCATATGCGAGAACAACCTTTACGGCGCCTCGACAGCGATCTCTTCGATGATGCGGATTACCGACATCGCCGACCGCGCCGCCGCCTACGGCATTCCGGGCCGCGTCGTGGATGGGATGGATGTTCAGGCCGTCTACCAGGCAGCGCTGGAGGCAGTGGAAAGGGCGCGGCAGGGCAACGGCCCGACTCTGCTGGAGTGCAAGACGTACCGCTATGCAGGCCACTCGCGTGGCGACCCCGGGGGCTACCGAACTCGCGAAGAGGTGCAGCGTTGGCGTGAACGTGACCCAATTCCGCAAATGCGGACATTGCTGATCAAAGAGCGCGGGCTGGCCGAGGAAGATGTGAATTCCATCGAGCGCGCCTGCCAGTCGGAGGTCGAAGAGGCGGTCGAGTTCGCCCGCAACAGCCCGGAACCGGGGCCGGAAGAAACCTACCGGCACGTATTTGCGGAGGGCCAATGAGCACCCGCGCGATGACCATGGTCGAAGCACTGCGCGATGGATTGCGCGTGGCGATGCGCAGCGATCCGGCGGTGTTCCTAATCGGTGAGGACCTCGGCGTGCCGGGCGGATTTGGCGGCGGATTCACCGTCACCCTCGGGCTGGCGGATGAATTCGGCCACGCACGCGTGATGGATACACCCATCTCCGAGACTGCCATCCTCGGCGCAGCGGTCGGGGCAGCGCTCATTGGGATGCGTCCAGTGGCAGAGATGCAATACGGCGACTTCGTCCTGTGCGGCATGGATCAGGTGATCAATCAGGCCGCGAAAATGCATTATATGAGCAATGGGCAGGTTTCCGTGCCGCTGGTCCTGCGCCTGCCGGTGGGTGCCTCCGCGCGGGGTGCGCAACATGCGCAGTGCAGTGAAGCCTGGTTCATGCACACGCCTGGTTTGAAAGTCGTTTGCCCCTCCAATCCGTACGACGCCAAAGGACTCCTGCTCGCCGCCATTCGCGACAACAACCCGGTCGTCTTTCTGGAGCACAAATTACTGTATGGCGGAAAGGGCGGGCGGAAGGAATCATCTACGGCAGCGCGCGGTGCCGGCGTGCCAGAAGAAGACTACGAAGTCCCACTCGGGACTGTGGCCATCAAACGCGAGGGCAGCGATCTGACTCTTCTCGCCAACATGCTCATGCTGCACAGGGCAATGGAAGCGGCGGAAGAACTGGCCCGCCGAGGCATCCGCGCCGAAGTGATTGACCTGCGCTGTCTCGTTCCGCTGGACATGCAGCCGCTGACAGCTTCCGTACAGAAAACGGGGCGCGCGCTGATCGTGGAGGAAGACAACCTGACCGGCGGCTGGGGTGCGGAGGTGGCCGCCCGGCTGTCCGAGGCCGCCTTCTTCTACCTGGATGCACCCATCACCCGCGTGGCCGCGCCCGATACGCCCGCTCCGACCGCGCCTGTGCTGGAGCGCGAGTACGTCCCCTCGGTGGAGCGC
>Ga0315292_10000290_pt1 | contig 22350 bp, 16 predicted proteins | sample YL17G13_0_MG_FD_204029 | JGI IMG/M metagenome (GOLD analysis project Ga0315292, IMG submission 204029) | Sediment microbial communities from Yellowstone Lake, YNP, Wyoming, USA - YL17G13_0 | ecosystem: Environmental > Aquatic > Freshwater > Lake > Sediment | place: USA: Wyoming | collected... | reverse complement strand
TGCCCACGAGATCAGAAACCCTCTTGCCTCATTAAAGGGTTCCATCGAGATGCTCAAAGAGGATTCTGTCAGTGCAAATTACAAGGAGCGTCTGATGGACATCGCTCTGAAGGAAATGGAACGTCTCAACCATATCATAACCGATTTTCTTACCTATTCGCGCCCGACACTGCCGGTTTTCCAGACATTTGATATTCGAGAACTCCTCGATGAGACGATTGAACTCCTGCGGACTATCGATCACCAGAAAGGGAATATATCCTTTAAGAAAACCTATAGCAGCCCGCTCCTCGTCTATGCAGACCCGCAAAAAATGCAGCAGGTATTCTGGAATCTGGGGCTCAATGCAATCGAAGCGATGCCGGAGGGCGGGGAACTGGCGATCAATGCTGCACATACAAATGACTTCATAACAATCACCTTCCAGGATTCCGGGCATGGCATAGACGGAAAGGACATCGGAAAAGTTTTTTATCCGTTTTTTACGACAAAAGAACATGGAACAGGCCTCGGGCTGGCAATAGCCTACCGGATAATCGATGAACACAAAGGGAGGATATGGGTGAAAAGTAACTCTGGAATTGGTACGAGCTTTGAGATTATACTACCTGCAACCTATGAAAAAGCATAAGGGAAAGATACTCATCGTAGAAGACGAAAAAAGTATGCGGGAAGTTCTCAAGATACTCCTCGAGGGGGAGGGGTATGAAGTTATGACCGCATCAGACGGGCTTGAAGGAATAGCACACCTTGATAAGGATATTTTCGACCTTGTTGTAACTGATGTAAAGATGCCCAAAGTTGATGGGTTTGAAGTCCTGAAAAGGATAAAGGAAATTTCGCCCGATACCATTGTAATCATGATAACAGCGTTTGGGACCAAGGAATCAGGGATTGAGGCGATGAAATTGGGAGCCTATGATTACATCAGTAAACCCTTCAATATCGATGAAATCCGGTTAATTGTGAAAAAGGCTATCGAGAAGAAACGTGAGCATGTTGAGCTCTCTCTTTTGAGGCAAAAAGTTGATGTGACCTATTCTCTCGAGAATATTATCGGTCAAAGCCCAAAGATGCAGGAATTGTTCCGAGTCATTCCAAGGATAGCGCAGAGCAACTCGAATGTCCTGATAACCGGTGAGAGCGGATCAGGGAAGGAACTCGTAGCGCACGCAATGCATAATCTCAGCCACAGGAAGGGAAAAAATATTGTTACGATTAACTGCGCGGCATTTCCTGAAGGACTTCTCGAGTCAGAGCTTTTTGGCCATATGAAAGGTGCTTTTACCGGTGCGGTGTACAACAAGCAAGGGCTCTTTGAGATTGCGGACGGCGGCAGCGTCTTCCTTGACGAGATCGCAGAGATGCCGACCAGCCTCCAGGCTAAGTTACTGAGGGTTCTTGAAAACGGGACATTCAGGCGTATTGGCGGTACGACCGACATTAAGGTTGATGTCAGGGTTATATCTGCAACAAACAAGGACCTAAATGAAGAAATTGCGACGGGAAGATTCAGGGAGGACTTGTACTACCGGTTAAACGTCGTACCTGTTCTGATACCTCCGTTGAGAGAGCGAAAGGAAGACATCCCATTGCTCATAAACCACTTTCTGAGAAAAACAGCTGATAGTCCCAAGAAAATTACTCCCGAGGCTATAAAGCTGTTGATAGATTATTCATGGAAGGGTAATGTGCGGGAACTCGAAAATGTTATTGAACGCACAGCCCTGCTGACCGAGAAAGAAGAGATAACACCTGCAAATCTTCCCCCTGAGATCATAACCCAGAGCAGGTCCGACCTGAAATCCATTGCCGAGCTTACAGAGGAAGGTATCGATCTTGAGCAGCTTATCGTGGATATTGAAAAGGACTATCTTTTAAAAGCGCTTGAAAAGACCGACGGGGTAAAGACTGACGCTGCAAAACTCCTCAGACTATCTTTCCGGTCTTTCCGTCACAGATTACAGAAGTACGGAATCAATTAACCCGGAAACTGCATTCCCGAATGACAGGATTCATTTATATTTCTCTTTCCCTGAGATGCCGGTCCTGACGGCGGCATCAACTACTGCAGCAGCAACTGCTGAAACAACCTTCCTGTCGAAAATACTCGGAACGATATAGTCCTCACTCAGATCCCTTTGATCAACAATGGAAGCAATTGCTCTTGCAGCAGCGAGCTTGATTTCTTCATTGACAGCTTTTGCCCTTGAATCGAGGAGTCCCCGGAAGAGTCCGGGGAAACAGAGCATGTTATTAATCTGATTTGGATAATCAGATCTGCCTGTAGCAAGAATTCTTACAAAAGGATATGCCTCCTCCGGAGCGATCTCCGGTTCAGGATTGGCAAGGGCGAAGACGATCGGATCAGGACTCATGCGTTGTATGTCAGTGACTGACAGAATGCCGGGAACGGATACTCCAATAAACACGTCTGCTTTGTCCATGGCATCCGGGAGACGACCTTTGATTGATCCAGGGTTTGTATTTTCAGCGATCCATATTTTTACCTGGTTCATGTTTCGCTCCCTGCCGTTATAAATAATCCCTTCACTGTCACAGACGATGATATTTGCTATGCCGACTTCTCTCAGGATTCTGCAACATGCAGTGCCCGCAGCACCAGCACCCGAGATAACGACCTTTAATCCCTCGATCTTTTTTCTCACCAGGGCGACTGCGTTCAGAAGAGCGGCTAATGTTACCACTGCAGTGCCATGCTGGTCGTCGTGAAAAACAGGTATTTCCAGTTCATGTTTCAGTCTTTCCTCTATCTCAAAACATCGCGGCGCCGAAATATCTTCAAGGTTTATGCCACCAAAAACAGGAGCAATATTTTTTACCGTCTGTATGATTTCTTCAGTGTCTGTTGTCGCAAGACATATCGGAAATGCATCTATATGGGCAAACTCCTTAAAGAGCATGGCCTTGCCTTCCATAACCGGTAAAGCTGCCAATGGGCCGATGTTCCCGAGACCGAGTACAGCACTTCCGTCCGTTATGATTCCGACAGTATTTCTTTTGATTGTGAAGCGATACGCCTTTTCGCTATCTTTGTATATTGCAGAGCATACACGTGCTACACCAGGAGTATATACTCTCGACAGGTCATTCCGGGTTTTTACCGGCACTTTGGTGTGAATTTCTATTTTCCCGCCAAGGTGCTGAAGAAACGTCCTGTCAGTGACGTGGATAACTCTTACCCCATAGATATTTCTTATGGAATCGACGATTTCTTTTTCATGAGCCTCATCACGGGCATTAACCGTAAAATCTCTCACCATGAAGCCCTTGCCGGCCCTGACGATATCAACAGCTCCGATATCACCACCCTTTTCTCCTATTGCAGTAGCAATCTTTCCGAACATACCAACCTGGTTCACGATCTCGAGTCTCACCGTTATACAGTAGCTGGGGCTTGGCGTTGTTATCATTGGGTAATTATACAGATAACAACAATGAATTCACAAACGATTGGTTGGTAAAATGAAGACATAGTATCTTCGCTCATTTTCGTCTCCCGATCCCGAGATGATTTCGGAATGGGAGACTCCGAAACAATATATAATAAACAATGCGACGAATGAACACGAAACCCAGAGGTATTAATCTTATCTCTGTAATTTTCTTTGTCTTCGCAGCGGTCTTCTATCTGGTGCATGAAAAATATCCTTTTCTTAGAACACAGCAGGGTAACGAGGTGGTTCCGGTCGTAATCGTTCATGATGGCGATACGGTAAGTGTTATCTTAAACAAAAAACAGGAAAAGGTCAGACTCATTGGTATCGATGCACCTGAAATAGGGCAGAAAACATGGGGCGAAGAGGCGAAACGATATCTTGAATCCATACTTCTTACTTCGGGATGGAAGGTGAGAATAGAATCTGATGTTGAAAAAACAGACCAGCACGGACGCACCCTCGCATATGTATGGACAACTGATGGAAACCTGATCAACCTCATGATGATAAAAGGTGGCTATGCTCTGCTTTATACCATACCTCCCAACGTGAAACATGCAGAAGAATTCAGCAAAGCACAGGCGGAAGCAAGAGACAAACGACTCGGCATATGGAGTGAGGAAGGTCTCAGGGAGAGGCCACGGGATTACAGGAGAGAGCATCCCAGGATATGATCTATTCCTGATTGCATTCCGGCATGTCAACCGTATAGACTCTTTTATGCTCTTTCAGTATCTCGCAGACTTCATGCACACTGTCAACGAATGAAATCAGCCCCAGATCCTCGGGCGATATGGTGTTATCGGGGATGAGGGTTGATTGAAACCAGGCTATAAGACCATTCCAGTAGTCTTTCCCAAAAAGAATGATCGGGAATACGCCGATTCTTTTTGTCTGGGAGAGGGTGAGCGCTTCAAAAAGCTCATCCATGGTGCCGAATCCGCCGGGGAATATAATAAATGCTGTAGCATACTTGACAAACATGAGTTTTCTGATGAAGAAATATCTGAAGGACAGTGAAATATCCTGATATTTGTTCGGAATTTGTTCTGCCGGTATTTCAATGTTCAGGCCGACTGATTTGCCTTTCCCCTGTTTCGCTCCTTTATTGACACCTTCCATAATTCCGGGACCGCCGCCGGTGATAACAGCAAATCCCGCATTGGAGAGTCTCTTCCCAAGTTCAACTGCCTGCTCATAATAGTATGAACCTGGAAGCATCCGGGAACTGCCAAAGACTGCTACAGCATGGCCAATATCATTCAGGGTCTCAAAACCTTCCACAAGTTCTGACTGAATCCTGAAGACTCTCCACGTCTCAGAATGTTTTAAATCCTCCATGAAACCCCTCCTTTTTCTTCGGCTTGTCAATACAGGTCAGCACAGTAATTATTATACGGTTTTTTCCGGCATTCTGCGTTGCCGTGGCCCTTGTCCCGTAATCAATGGGCGAAATCTGATATAATATTTCCCAGTGGAAAATACTCTTTCTGTCATCCCGCTTGGTGGTGTTGAGGAGATTGGCGGCCTCAACATGACAGTCTTTGAATACAATGAAGATATTATTGTTGTCGATGCCGGTCTTATGTTCCCGGACGAAGATGTACTCGGTGTGGATTTCGTTATCCCCGATTTTTCCTACCTGATCAATAACAGGGAAAAAGTAAAAGCGGTGATACTTACCCACGGACACGAAGACCACACGGGCGCCCTTCCTTTTCTCTTGAAAGAGATCCGCGTCCCTGTTTATGGTACTCCATTAACACTGGGTCTGGTGAGAGAGAAATTGCATGAGCATACCCTCGATGATGCTGAACTCATCCCGGTGATGCCCAGGGATGTCATACATATCGGAAGTTTTTCGGTTGAATTCGTGAGAGTGACTCACAGTATCGTAGACGGTGTGGGCCTTGGCATTACAACACCGATTGGATTGATTGTTCACACCGGCGATTTCAAGCTTGATCCTACCCCTGTCGACGGACAGCTGATGGATTTTCACAGGTTTTCAGAATATGGTGAGCGAGGCACCCTGCTCCTTTTATCCGACAGTACCAATGCAGAAAAGGGCGGATTCACATTCTCTGAAAAAGAGGTCAGACGTGCGTTCGAAAATATATTCTCGAAGACAAATGGAAGGATCATCATTGCTACCTTTGCATCGAATATCCATAGAATCCAGCAGGCAATCGATGTAGCAGTGAAATACGGGAGGAAGGTTATTCTTTGTGGAAAGAGTATCGTATCGAATGCGCAGATAGCTCTGAATCTGGGGTATCTGAAAATCCCTCACGGTACCTGGCTCAAACTGGAAGACCTTAAGGAACTTCAGGACCAGGAGGTAGTCATTATTACCACGGGAAGCCAGGGAGAGCCGATGAGTGTTCTGTCGAGGATTGCAATAGATGAGCATAAAATCATCAAGATCAAAGACGGTGATACGGTCATCCTTTCTGCAAAAATGATACCCGGGAATGAACGTTCCATCGGGAAGATCATCAACCATCTCTTCAGGAGGGGTGCGGACGTTATTTACGAGAAGGTTTCGGAGATACATGTATCCGGACACGCCTCAAAGGAAGAACTGAAACTTATGCTCAATCTTATCAAGCCAAAATACTTCATGCCTGTTCATGGTGAATACAGACACCTTGTGTACCATGCCATGCTTGCAAAAAAACAGGATATTCCCAAAGAGCATATCTTCATCCTGAAAAACGGTGATATCCTTGAGATAACTCACCAGGGAGCAAGGCAGAATGGCAAAGTGTCTTCAGGACGTATCTTCATTGACGGAAAGGGTACGGGTGATGTAGGGGAGATGGTGCTCCGTGACCGGTTGAGGCTTGCCCATGACGGCATCGTTCTGATCCTTCTGGCGATTGAAAAACTGACCGGCACTATTGTCTCAGGCCCCGACATCATATCACGGGGATTTGTCTTTGAGGAAGCGTCACCGGAGATCATCAATAATGTAAAGGAACTCGTCGCAGATACCATCAAAGGTCTTGAGCGGGAAGTGATTTCAGATTCCTCACTGCTCAAGGCAAAACTGAGGAGTACCCTGAAGAAATACCTCAGAAATACGATGGATAGAAGACCGATGATCATGCCGATTATCATCGAGGTTTAGTCCTGCATGTTTGAAGCTATAATCCTTGGCATCGTCCAGGGGATAACTGAGTTCCTTCCAGTCAGCAGTACCGCACATCTGATCCTGCTTCCCTGGTTCTTCAACTGGAATAGCGAGGTTGATACGCTTACCTTCGATATTGCCCTGCATGCAGGAACCCTGTGTGCTCTGATTGTCTGTTTCTGGAAAGACTGGATAGACCTTATTGGAAAGAAACAGAGATTATTCGGGTTGATTCTCCTTGCATCTGTTCCTGCAGGCATTACGGGATTCTTCCTCAATGATTTCATCGAGAAGTCCATGAGAAACCCGTTGATTATCAGTCTGATGTTAATTATCGTGGGATTTGTGATGCTCTTATCTGAAAAGGCTTTCAAATACAAGGATGTTGATAAGGTTGTTTTCAGCGACGCCCTGATTATCGGAATTTCGCAGGCGATTGCAATAATCCCTGGCGTCTCCCGTTCCGGCATCACCATTTCAGCAGGGCTCTTCAGAGGATTGGAGCGGGAAGCATCTGCCCGTTTTTCCTTCCTTCTTTCAACTCCGATTATAGCCGGTGCTGCACTATTGCATGGTAAAAAGGCTTTTGAGAGTACTGAAAGCTATGACCTTAAACTCTTTGCAGTTGGTCTTCTCGCATCCTTTTTTACAGGATTTATCGCAATAAAATTCATGCTGAACTTCCTCAAGAAATACCCGCTCAATGTCTTCGTCTTTTACCGGTTTATCCTGGCAGTTGTTATAATAGCAGGGATATGGTGGAAAGAATAAGGCGGGTAAAAGAAGAGGTGATCGGTGTTGTCTCAGTTATGGGCAGTCTGTATCTGCTCATGAGTATCTTCACCCACTCTCTGAGGGATCCTGTTCTTTTTTTCAGAACCACAGAACCACCCGAACCTGTCCGGAATCTCGGGGGCATTGTCGGATCACAATTGTCAGGCTGGCTGATCATCCTCCTCGGCCTTGCTGCCTTTATCATCCCGGGTCTGATTATAGCCTTCGGCTTGAAGCGCTTATTGGGAAGGGAGGGACATAAAATCTATCTTCTCGGAGGGGTTTTATGTATCATATCCACTTCTATTCTTTTATCACTCTTCTCGCAAACCTTTGATCTCGGACTGGAAAAATATCCTGACGGGATCGGCGGACTTGCAGGCAGAGCCATAGCATATCTTTTTATTCAACTGGTATCCTTGCCGGGTGCTTACATCTTTTCACTTTCTGCTTTTTTGTCATCGATCGTATTGATAAGCCCTGTATCGGTGACTGCCATAGCCATAAAAAAGAAAACGCAGAAGGTGGATCGGAGAGAATTCAGAGAAGAACCGAACCCCGAGGAACAGGAGATACTCATCACGGAACCGGAGCCGGTTCCTGTAACTCAATCGCTTGAAGAACCAGCACCAATAGTGCCGAGAAAGAAGGGTGACTATGAATTCCCCTCTTTAGAAATCCTGCGTCTGTCTTATTCTGATGCTGTCAGACCATCGAATGAAGAACTTATTGCTGATTCATCGCTCATCGAGCAGAAACTGTACAATTTTGGCGTGGAAGGAAAAATTTCAAAGGTAAATCCCGGCCCTATTGTAACGATGTATGAATTTGAGCCGGCTCCTGGGGTCAAGATCAATAAGATTGTTTCTCTGTCTGATGATCTCGCCCTGGCCCTCAAGGCTCAAAGTGTAAGGGTATCAGCTATCCCGGGCAGAGCTGTTATCGGAATAGAAGTGCCCAACAAACAGAGGGAGACAGTATCCCTGAGAGAGATACTCTCGTCAGACGGATTTCAAAAGAGCAAATCAAAACTTACCCTCGGACTCGGCAAAGACATATCAGGTGCGCCTATTATAGCAGATCTTTCAAAAATGCCACATCTGCTCGTTGCAGGTGCAACAGGTTCAGGGAAGAGCGTATCGATCAATTCCATGGTGATGAGCATATTGTATAAAGCATCTCCTGACGAAGTGAAGATGCTCATGGTGGATCCGAAACTGCTCGAGCTTTCCGCCTATCAGGAGATTCCTCATCTCATTTCGCCGGTTATCACAAACCCGAAAGAGTCAGCGGCGGCATTAAAAAAGATGGTTTTCGAAATGGAGCGGAGATACAGGGTTCTTGCAGAAAGGGGCGCACGGAACATTGAAAGTTTCAATCTCCAGGCAAAAGATGAGCATCAATTGCCCTATCTCGTCATTATCATTGATGAACTTGCCGACCTGATGTTTACTGCGCCGGCTGATGTCGAGGATTCCATAACACGGCTTGCACAGATGGGACGAGCTTCCGGAATACATCTTATTTTGGCTACGCAGAGGCCTTCAGTTGATGTCATAACCGGAATTATCAAGGCAAACTTTCCTGCGAGGCTTTCTTTCCAGGTTTCTTCGAAAGTGGATTCGAGGACGATCCTCGATACCCATGGCGCAGAACAGCTCCTTGGTAAAGGGGATATGCTCTTAATGTTACCCGGCGCACGCATTATCCGTGTCCACGGGGCACTGATCACAGAAGAGGAAATACAGGCTGCTACCGAGTTCATAAAAACACAGGGCAGGCCTGATTATGCGATTATGGAGAGCATACAGAATCTGGAAGAATCGAATGATGATGAAAAATATGCCGAGAGAGATGAGATGTATCTGAAAGCCATTGAAATGGGTGAGACAACAGGGGAAGTCTCCATATCTTCAATACAGAGACGCCTCAAAATAGGATATAACAGGGCTGCACGCATCATGGAATTAATGGAAGAGGATGGTCTTGTAGGCCCGCAAAAGTCCGCCGGAAAACCAAGGGATTTCTTAAGAAGAAGGAGATAGCAACAAAGAAGACGATAGAGTTGACTATCCTGTCACAGATACCAATCTTTCATGCGACAGTTTAGCTGTCGCCCTGTTACATCATCACTGCGCCGCTTCCAGCCGAACTGACCATCCTTGCGTATCTTGATAAATACCCCTTCATTATCTTCGGCCTGAGCGGCTTCCATGTCCTGAATCTCTCCCGAATCTCTCTCTCAGATAAGAGCGCGTCTATTTTCCTCTTTGGTATGTCAATCCGTATCCTGTCTCCATCCTTAAGGATGGCAATGGTACCGCCTTCCATTGCCTCGGGAGATATGTGTCCTATGCACGGGCCCCTCGTGCCCCCGGAAAAACGACCATCTGTTATTAATGCGACTGATTCACTCAGTCCCATTCCTGCAATTGCAGCTGTTGGGGAGAGCATCTCCCGCATGCCGGGACCTCCTTTTGGTCCCTCATACCTGATCACGACAACATCTCCCGACTTTATTTTTCCACTGAGGATAGCCTTCATGCCATCTTCCTCTGAATTGAATACCTTTGCGGTACCTTCAAACTTCATCATGTTCTGGCTTACAGCAGACTGTTTTACGACAGCACCATCAGGTGCGAGATTGCCCCTGAGTATCGCAATGCCGCCTTGTTTATGATAAGGCTTGTTTATGGGCCTGATGACATGTTCATCGGCTATCACTGCAGAATCAGCTATGTCAAATGTCTTCCTGCCGCTAACCGTTATTGTATTATGCAGATGGTTTCTCAATCTTTTCATAACCGCTGGTATTCCCCCAGCCCAATCAAGGTCTTCAAGGAAGTGCTCTCCGCCAGGGAGCATATTTGCAAGATGCGGCGTTTTCTTGCTCAGGATGTCGAAGGTTTCAAGTGGCAGCTCGAACCCGGCATCATGGGCTATTGCAGTGATATGAAGAGTAGTGTTTGTTGAACCACCCAGCGCAAGATCGACCATGATTGCATTCTCAAATGCATTCTTCGTCAGGATCTTTCTTGCCGTGATATTATTATTTACCAATTCAACGATGCGCTGGCCGCTTGCAAACGCAATCCTTCTCTTATCAGCCGAAATTGCAAGTGCTGTTGCACACCCTGGTAAACTCATGCCGAGTGCTTCAGTGACACACGCCATCGTATTTGCAGTGTACATGCCCTGGCAGGAACCGGGTCCGGGACAGGCACACATCTCTAGAGCATCAAGTTCTTCCTTTTTGATCAACCCTTTTTTGAATTTCCCGACGGCTTCAAACGTGTCATTGACGAGAGACAATCTCCTGCCTTTCAGGCGACCGGAGAGCATGGGGCCGGCTGTTACAACAAGAGATGGTATGTCGATGCGTGCGGCGGCCATGAGCATCCCGGGGGTTATTTTGTCGCAATTGGTCAGGAGCACGAGGCCGTCAAGCTGATGCGCCTGGGTGATTGTCTCAACCATATCTGCGATCAATTCCCTTGAGGGAAGTGAATAGTGCATGCCCGAATGCCCCATCGCAATACCATCGCAAATTCCGGGAATCCCAAAAATGAACGGATATCCTCCGGCTGTATGAATTCCCTTTTCGATAAATCTTTCCAGATCTCTCATGCCGATATGCCCGGGAATAATATCGGTAAAGCTCGTTGCAAGTCCGATAAACGGTTTTTTCATCTCACTTCTTGGAATGCCGGTTGCGTAGAGCAATGCCCTGTGCGGAGCCCGCTCAATCCCTTCTTTAATTGTCCTGCTTCTCATGAGCACCCCTCATATTTCTCAGTTTCTGCTTCTTAGTTGTCTGTGCCTGGTTCTAATTCAAAGAATGGTTTTTCTTAAAGTCTCTGACAATCGAGGCCATCCGGTCCTTTTTCATGAGTTTCTGCTTTTGAATCTTCTTCCTTTCAACCTCTTCCTCCGGTGTGAGATAGCGTTTGCTGTCAATCTCTGCAAGAACCGTATCGAGACTTCTATGCTCTTCACTCAATTTCCTGAATTCATCACTTTCCTTTTTTAAGAGTTCGACAATTTCCTGTTCCTTCACTGTACCCCTCCTGTTTTGAAAGATAAATGCCTTTGCAAGATAGCAAGTCCCTATCCTGAATTTTTACAAAATTATATCCCTTGCATAATCCTTTGCGCAAGTTTATAAGAGTTTTCGATGCAGTCATTGACCCCAATGCCGCCGTATGCGTTTCCTGTAACGTAAAACCCCTTGTAATCTCTACATATTCCGGCAATCTGCTGAACTTTTTGTTCGTGTCCCGGGAAATATTGAGGTATCCCCTGTCTATGTGTGTATACTTTGGCGAAATGAGGTTGAACAGTGATTCCCATAATATCCCTGAGCTCATCCATGACGAGCGTTATGAGTTTTTGTTCGTGCTCCAGTGCCAGGTCTGATCTCCGTGCCCCTCCAAGCATGGTCCTAAGCAGGACATACCCTTCTGGTGCCCTGTTGGGAAAGATACTCGAGTCCCACAATGTGCCGAGTATTTTTCTGCCTTCCTTGAAGGGGATAAGAAATCCGAATCCCTTGAGGTTATGTTGAATTTTTTCTCGTTTATATCCGAGGCATACAACAGAAACCGACGGATAAAATATTTCGTTCAATAGTGCAGATAGATTTTTGTCCAGGCTGCTTACTATTGCTGCCGTTGTAAAGGCGGGTGTTGCACAGACAACAGCTTCTGCTTCCCTATTTGTTCCGTCTGACAGTGAGATTACATAATTGATACCTTTACGGTCAATTGAGACCACCTCTGACCCCGTCTTCAGTCTCTTGCCAAGAAAACTGGTGAGGGCACTGATCATTGATTCCATCCCGTCATAAAATGAAGTAAGGGTTCCCCCTGGTCCGGCTCCCACTTTTTTACCGGTCTTTTTTGCCTCCTTTTGAAGCTTTATCATGCCGCGGATCAGACTGCCGTATTTCTGCTCAAGGTTGTAGACCTTTGCGAAACAGCTCTTCAGGCTCATTTTCTCCGGATCGCCGGCAAATATTCCTGAAGCCATGGGGTCTATCAGTTTCTCATACGCTTCTCTTCCAAGCCGCCTTGTGGCAAAGTGGGCAAGTGTCTCATCCCCGCCTTTCCATTTGGGTACAAACATTTCCCCGATGACCCTGAGCCTGCCGTAAATGCTCAGAAGGTCAGACGTGAGAAACGCAGGGGGTGATTCAGGCAAAAGGTTGAGTTTCCCCTTTGAATAGATGTACCTCTTTCGCGCATTATCATTGCTTCTTAAGGGAGAGATGGATAGTTTTGAGACAAGCTCGAGAGTTTTTGGCCGGTTATCAAGAAACCCATTGACGCCGCCTTCACACAGGAAACCGTCAACCCTGTCAGTCCAGATTTTACCACCTGCTTTTTTCTCTGATTCAAGGATAAGGATATCTAATGAAGGCTTGTGCTCGAGTAAAAAATATGCCAAGGAAAGACCGGTGATACCACCGCCGACGATTACCAATCTCATATTCTGTCCATAATCTTAGCACAATTCACAAGATGAATCTATATTCCTTCAGAGACCAGAGCTTTCTATGGCGAGTGACAGAAAAGATTTTTTGTCGGTGGAAAAGAGAATAATGCCTTTCTTTTCAAAATCCTTCAGGACAGAAGATACATCTTCCATGGATATCCCTAAATCTGAAGATACCATATCAATCTGGCGGATTTTTATAACAGCTGATAGGTAAATCTTCTTTTCCTGTATATCGAGCACGTGATTCGATCGGTGGCCGTTCCGGGAAATGAGGATCTCCAGACCGTCTGCAACAATTTTGTAGACCATATACATATCCTCAGAGGTTTTGCTTTTGATCTCGTCAACCTTTGCCCGTAATGCCATCGAGAACTTATACTGCTCTTCATCATTGGTAAACTGATACGGATATGGATAGTTTGAATAGGAAGGCATGCTGAAATCCTCAAAGATCGATGAAAAAATTGACTCACTGCCTTTTATCAGCCCGAATTTTTCGCTATTGAGAAAGACAGGACTGTCCGCTGGCAAATAAAATTCTCCGGGAAATATCTGGATAGTATCCTTGACCAGAATATGGGTGATGAGATCCATAACCCGTATATTTTCTTTGAGATCATCTTCAGTCATACCCGGGAAACAGGTAAACAGGTTGAATTGTATCGGAACCCCCAATTCAGCAGCCGATTTCAATACTTCCACATTTTTCAAAACGGTAACGCCCTTATTCATCAACTGGAGCAGCCTGTCACTGAATGATTCGATCCCGATCTGAAAATGCGAGGGCCAGTTGCCGAAATGCAATATTGCATGTAAGACATCCCGGTCCATCTTCTCCGCACGGAATTCGGCATAAATGAAATTGAGATTCCTGTCTTCGAGGTTCCGGGATATTTTTATTATTGATTCCCGATCCTTCAAGGCGTCTGAATCGAGAATAAAGTAGTTCCTCAGGTCTTCTGAAATGCTCTGATAATATGCTATTTCCGACGTAACCCGTTCAGGGGATTTTGCCTGGCACAGGATATTATACGATTCATCAGGGCAGAAGGAACAACGCTTCCAGGGACATCCCCTCCCAAATTCTATCGGGAGAATCATATCAGACTTCTGGATGGGAAGCGCGTCAAAATCATATATCGGGAATGGAAGGGAGTTGATCGAAATATTCGGCCGTGAGGGGGATCTTTTTATTTCTCCGTCTTTGTCCCTGTAAACTACATTGTAAAAATCTTTTTCCGGATTATTTATATGGTCAAGCAGGCTCTCAACAGTGACTTCACACTCACTTATTCCCGTGAAATCGTTGAAGCCGATAGCCCTCATGAAATCATCTGCAAATGCACCGGTACAGTCCTTGCCGCCGAAAACCGTCAGAATATCCGGATAGGCATTTTTTATTCTTGAGCAGAGCAAAAGGGAACCACTTAACTGGTAATGGGAGCAACTGAAACCGATAAGCCTGGTATCCTTTAGGTAAGGTGACAGCTTCAAAAAACAAGAATCAATAAATGATCTGGCGATTTCCCGCAATTCTTCGAAATCAGTCAAAGTTAAGCCAAGCGAATTAAGACGTTCCGTGAACCGCTCTTTTGATTTGAAATACCTATCCTCGAAAAACAGTGAAGCAAAGATGTAATCCAGTCCCATGTATTCAACACCGAATTGCTCGGTCAGTTTTAGTAGATTTTCTTTAAAACGCAGGGGTAATCCGTTGATATAAGGAAGAAATTCAAGATGAAAGTGGAAGGTTTTAACATTCTTCCCCTTCTCCTCCAGATATGCCTTCATGATGCCGAGGTTTATATTCGGAACATTGGCAAACCACCGCGAGATAAACCTCGCATAGGGCATTGAAATAAAAATGAAGTCTATCATGATATGTACAAGGGTGTTCTTACAGATTTATCATATCTGTGAAAGCAGGAAACCAGACACTATTTTATAATATATTGAATACTATTCGCTATAATCTCTTTGTAACATGAAAGATAAAAAACTGAAAAAGGCAGGTTCTTCTAAGCAGAAAAGACTCTCTTTTCCCTCCGATGAAAATAAACATCTCTGGCTTCCCTTTCTGCTTGATGCCTATTTCATAGTCTATAAAGGCATCGATGAGGCGGTCAGGACAGCGTTCAAAAAAGGCAGAAAATTAGCGTGCAGCAAGGGCTGTTCCAACTGCTGTAAAACCCATCAGACCATCCCTGTCTATCCGCTCGAACTGGTGGGTCTCTCCTGGTATGTTACCGAAAAGATCAGCGGGCCTGAACGCGATATCATAAAGACCCAGCTGCGTAATTACAAGGAGAACGACCCGTGCCCTTTTCTCGTAAATAGTGCCTGTTCTGTTCACCCAATGAGGCCTGTCTCGTGCAGGCAGTTTAATGTTTTCGGTACTCCCTGTGCTGAAGGTGAAGATCCCTATTACACGAGGAGGGAAGACGTGCTTTCGCCGATCAAACAATACACTGACCGCGCCTTTTTCATCATGCTTCCGTTCTATGGAGTTGAAGACGAAAAGGAGCGGTGGAGGATTATTGAGTCCGGTGCTGTTCATCAGGTAGTCAAGCTCATGCAGACCTGCAACTGGAAGAGTTTGGCTGATAAGATGGACGAGTTCGAAAGGCAAATTGCAGAGAACAAATAACTGCAGGCTTTTTATTCTCTGTTAACTATTTCTGTTCTTTAAAATCAGTGTACCACCTCCCACACTTCGAAGGCAATTGCTCCATCCTCCTTAATAACGCTTGCCAGGCGCAACGGTATATGCTTCATGCGCACGAGGTTCAGGAATGCATCACGTATAGCCGGGATGCACGTGTACTCAGGCCCATGCAAGACGAACGCGACTTGGCTATCGGGGCCCAAGTAATCCTTGGCAAAGCTCTCTGCCTCCGCGGAACCTGCGTGAAGGGAAGACGGGCCTTCAAGGAGGGATGCCGTTGATAATTCGATGACCCGCTCAGGTGCTCTTGTCATAAGGAGCGCCTGGTTCCGCATGCCCCAGTCGACAAATACAAACCGCCGATCTGAGCTTGCTACTAGGTCGAGTAGGCGCCATATGGCCGTAGTCTGGATGGCCCGGTTGCATGCACGCTGGTGAACAGCAGGGGCGCAGAGCGTTGTATCGAGGTGGCGGTGGATCTGGGTCGTGTATGCGACGTCCCCGAGTGCCGCGATGCAGATAATTGAGGCGGATATCGCGCCTATAGCCGCGGGGCGCGTAACAAGGCTTGCAACCGCAGCAGCTACGGCAAGAAGTCCGTCAACGGCTAACCATGTTACGAATGGCTCAAGGCTGAGCCGGTGCCAGACCTTATCAGCGGGCAAGGTCACCGTCAGTTGGATCGCTACTGATAGAGCTGACAGGACTACGATGCCGCGAAAGGGAATGACCCGATTAGGCCGACGGACTAACTCCCGCAACCCTCGCAGGATGCCTGTGGCAACCAAGCCGAGGAATACGGCCAAAAAGAGTCCGGCGGCCTTCGGAACGAACGGTTCATGAAACACGACAATGGACTCCATCCCCTGGAAGAAAAGCCCAAGGGCCCGCCCAAGGGTCTCGATCCTTACAAGAATAGGCGTACCGGCACCGCTGCCGAGTGACGCCTGGACTTCGGCAACGCGGAAGGTCACGTAGACCCATCCTACCCAGGCTACTACTGCAAGGTAGGCGAGTGCATGCAGTACCAGTGGCCAGAGGATTCCACCCGGATGATGACGGGCGATCCATGCTTTTCCCCGGACAAGAACAAATGCCAGAACATACGCATTGATGTACCAAATGAACGTCAACTTCTGCCAAACGCCGATGCCGGCGAGCAACCAGAAGAGGAACGCATCATAAGGCCGATCTTTTTCGGCATAGCGCAGAAGTAACAGCAGGCATGCAGCCCTTAGCATAAAGTCTATTGCCGCTGGTCCGAGGTCATGCCGCAACCGCTGAACAATCTCAGGATTGATGGCAAGAAAGAGCGCAATAAGGAATGCGCTGCTTATACCGAGGGCGCGTTTGGCTGAAGCGAATGTCATTGCGATACCGGCTGCGCCGAGCAGAATCATCGGTAGTCGAATCGAAAGCGGGCTGGTGCCAAATAGCGTCAGTATCGGTGCATAGATGTACCCTTTAAGAGCGCCGATGTAAGGAAGTGCCAGCAGCACCGGCCATCGGCCGATGCTCCAGGCAATCCATCCGCCATCCGGGCGGTTGATTGCAACGGATGCCCACATTACCTCATCGTACCCAAGGCCAGGGCAAGTGATATGCCGCACGGAGAGCACTATATAAGTTGTAAGAGCTATGCCCAGTCCTATCCATGCCCAGGCGCGGGGCTTCCCTGATGATGAGAATTTATTATTTGTCGTGAGCATTTATACCATCATATTATAGAAGATGCACTGAGTGTCAAGACAAAGTTCTCGATTGCGAAGAGAAGAATTTGCACAGGCAGAATACAAAGGGGATTCAAGAAATATGGACGCCCCGGTGATTCGCCTCGAGAGGGAATGACAACCATGGGAACAGAAGTCGCTATCTATAAAGCAGGTTCGGAATCCGGTTCGAACTGACTTAATCATTTATATCTCGACTGGATCAACATCTACCCTGATTCTCACATCCTTTGAAGTCCTGAACGTCTCGATGATAGATTTTGCTGCAGCATGAAGTTTCCCGCGGACAGGGGATTTGAGGAGCAATTTGTATTCATATTCTTTTTTTTTATTTTTTGATACAGACGGGCCGAGTATTTCCACATCACCGCCAGTTTTTTTTATGTTTTCTGATATCTCTTTTGACAGCTCCCTTTTGCTCACGCATTTAATTAGGATGAGCCTCGAAAAGGGTGGGTAGAGAAGGGCCTTGCGCCTGTGCAATTCCTCCTGGAAGAACAAATCGTAGTCATTGTTTTTCACCCCTTTGAATAAATAATGATGCGGCAGTCTTGTCTGGATAAGGATCTCACCATTCGGCTCAATTTTATCAATAACAGAGGAGATTTCCTGGTAAGCCTTCTCTGCGGACCTGAAGTCAGGGAGATTCAGGAAAATGTCTGTATTCAGAATTGCAGCCATGGAAAATTGTACGGCGGAGTCCAGTCTCCTGGTCATCAGTTTTGTGCCGATAATTATTCTGTTTTCAGCCAGGCAGGCAGCACCCGTTACCCCTTCTATGAGAGATTTTCTCTTCATTTTGTCACTGTCGAGCCTTATGGTACTAATACCAAGGATATTCTCAATGTCTTCCTGAGCCCTCTGCGTTCCTGCACCGAGCAATTGCAGGTTATGACCTTTACACCTGCTGCAAAATTCCGGCACCTTTGATTGTGTATACCCGCAATAGTGACATTTCATTGACATGTCCTGTTTGTGATAGACAAGTGGTATTTTGCAATCAGGGCATTCCTCGACGTAATTGCAATCCATACATTCAAGGAGAGTCGAGTATCCCCTCCTGTTAACGACAAACATTATCTTCCCGGCACGCTTCAGGTGTTTCGTGGCAGTATCGATGACTGTTTTCGAAAGATATGGCTTGATATGCTTTTCATATCGCATATCTATTACTCTCACCTTGGGCACCTTCACATCAGATTCTGGTTTCAGCACAATGTATTTTCCCGATTTACCGTTATAGAGAGACTCGATCGAAGGGCTGACAGATGTGAGAAGGACCGTGGCCTTTTCGAAAAAACCTCGCATGACCGCAATATCCCTTCCGCTGTAACAAGGACTGTTTTCCTGTTTATATGAACTGCTGTGTTCCTGGAGGACGACAATGAACGATATTTTCTTGAACGGAGCAAAAACTGCGGATCTTGTCCCCAGCATGATATCTGATTGAGATGAAAGAATCCGTGCTATAGCCTCGCGTCTTTTGCCCTTACTGAGTTCGCCGTGGAAAAGGCATATTCTCTCGCCGAAGTGCTCACTCAGATGAGAATAAAGTATGGTAAGAGCAGATATTTCAGGGACAAGAATAATGCCATTACGAGCTTCAGCAATGGTTTTCAATAAAAAAGAATATGCATAGGCAGAAGAAGGTGCATGAAGGAGAAAAGTTTTGTATGTGGAATCGCTGATCGAGGCTGTCACAGCGGTTATCATAGTGTTGTCAACAGGCACGGTATTGAGACGATCTACGGTCGTGCGGTTATTTTGAACCCGGGGACGCGATGATTGCCGAGTTTTCTTCAGGCTTACTTTTGCAAATACTTCTTTGGGGAGGATATTTTTCAGGACGAGTCCCTGCTCAGCTATGTAATAATCTGACATCCATTCCAAGAGATGAATCAGACTGCTGCTCAGGACGGGAACAGTATCATGAACTTCCCTGATATCTTTTATTTTACCTGAGCAGATACCTGACGCTTTCCTCAGAACGATTCCTTTTGTGATTGAGTTTTTCAGATATACACTTACCATCATACCCGGTTTAACATGGCCGGAGAGTGCTTCAGGACAGCGGTAGGTCAAGGCCCCAATATTGACCGGAAAAACAACATCATAAAAATCCATTTCAGATTCTATCACATTGTGAACATTCTCATCTTTGTGTCATAATTAAATTATGTTTTCGAAGAGCATGTGTTTGTTTCTTCTATTTTTTTCACTATTCATGACCTCATGTACAACGCAACAGGTTAAACCGAGTATAGAAAAAGCACTCCCCCCGGAGGAGGCGTATTATCTGTTTCTGTTCGGCAATGTTGCAGAAAAAGAGGGGAAATGGGAAGATGCTATCGAATACTACAACAAAGCGCTCGAAAAGGACCCCTCGTCTTCCTCCCTGAAACTGCAGATCAGTTATTTATTATTGAGAACCGGCAAGATCAATGAAGCAATTGCACGTACTGAGGAGATCATCAAACAAGAACCTGATTATATCCCGGCTCTCCTGCTCCTTGCACAGCTGTACAACAGCCAGAAGAGGTCAGAAGATTCAATCAAAATCTATAGGAGAATCCTTGAAATACAACCGGATCAACGGGAGGCAGCAATATTTCTCAGCCTCCTCTATGCTTCGATGAAAGAACACGGGAAAGCAGTGGAGATCCTTGAAAATTTGACCGGAGACGACTTGGATAATCCTATGGCGATATTTTATCTCGGTTCTATATATTTGGATAAGGGAGAAACTGAGAAGGCGTTAGAATATTTCCATAAGGCAATAGCCCAAAAACCCAACTTTGATGCAGCATATTACAATCTTGGCCTTATCTATGAAATGAAGAATCAATGGAAAGAGGCCGAGGAGTCTTATGACAACGCGATTTCGATAAATCCGCACAACCTTCAGGCACGGGAAAGACTTGCTCAACTCTATTTCAAGCAGAAAGAGACCGACAGAGCGATAGAGCAATACAGAGAGATTAGCTCTCAAATACCGGTGGATATAGATGCGCACGTCAATCTCGGAATCCTTTATCTGGATGATAAACAGTATGACAAGGCTGTAGAGGAATTCAGGATTGTACTCGAAGCAAGGCCTCAAAATACAGCAATACGCTACTATCTCGCACTATGCCTTGGTGAACTGGAGAGAACAGATGAATCTGTTGCAGAGTTGAAAAAAATCATTTCACAGGCCCCGAAGAATGTGAGCGCTTTTCTATACCTGGGACTCTTGTATTCACGTTTGAACAGGGATGACGAAGCAATAGCGATCTATGAGGAATTGCTGAGTTTTGAGAAGGAAAAATCTGAAATTTATCTGTACCTTGCTTCAACATATATCCATAAAAAAGATTACGGGAAAGCAGAAGGTATCTTAAAGGATGCAATCGGACGTTTTCCTGATAATGACGATCTGTTATTTAATCTTTCCATAGTCTTTGAGAAAACAGGCAGATTTAATGAAATGGACACGTGTCTGAAAAAAGTGATAGATCTCAATCCGGAGCATGCTGAGGCACTGAATTACCTGGGGTATAGTTATGCTGATAAAGGTATTCACCTTGAAGATGCATATTCGCTGATTCAGAGGGCTTTAGCGCTGAAGCCCGAAAGCGGCTATATCATGGACAGCCTGGGCTGGGTTTATTACAAATCCGGAAAGTATCCCGAAGCATTAGAGATGCTTCTGAAAGCATCTGAAATCGTGAAAGATGATCCGACAATCCTGGAACATATCGGTGATGTCTATCTCGCGATCGGGGTAACGGAAAAGGCACAGGAATACTGGGCAAAGTCCCTTGGTTATCATGAAAAGGGCGAAGACGAAGGCCTTAAAGAGCGTGTGGTGCATAAGATCAAAGAGGTCGGCTATAGAGATGGTAAAACCGGTGAAACAAAGTGATTCCACTCCTCCGCGTCCCCGTGTTTCCTTTCCCCTCGCACGGTGTGATTCACTATCGCTAAGAGCTCCGGCAAAGATTAACTGGTTTCTTCAAATCATAAAGAAAAGAAAAGACGGTTATCATGACATTGTCAGCCTTATGCAGTGTGTCAGTCTGTACGATGAACTCATCTTTGATCACGCAGATTCAATAGCTGTCGAAAGTGACATGGATATCCCGGTCTCAGACAATCTTGTTTATAAAGCATCCGCGCTTTTGAAGAAATACGTTTCATATAGGAAAGGCGCACGCATCATCGTAAAGAAGCACATACCAGTGAGTGCAGGCCTTGGAGGGGGAAGCAGCGATGCGGCATATACACTCTCCGGGCTTAATACCTTATGGGGTCTGGGTTTGCAGAATCGAGAACTCAGCTCAATCGGTGCTCATTTAGGGTCTGACATACCCTTTTTTTTCAACGCTCCCGCAGCCTTGGTTGAAGGGAAAGGTGACAGGGTGACCTCCCTGAAAATAGAACCATCCTTCATGCTCCTCCTTGTCAAACCATACGTGGATGTTGCAACAGCATGGGCGTACGCTTCTTTTGATCAGCTGCATGGGCACACGTTGACAAAAAAACCTATTGCTATTAAACTGTTTTGTCAGGCCCTGGAAAAGCAAGATTATCTCTCTCTCACAAAAATACTGTCCAATGATCTTGAGGAAGTGGTTATGAGAGAATATCCCGCAGTCAGGGAGATAAAGCATAAACTAACTGAAATGGGGGCGGAAGGATCCGCAATGAGCGGCAGCGGCCCCACTGTCTTTGGCGTTTTCAGAAATAAGGAAAAGGCAGAAAAGGCTGCAACGGCGATGAAGCCAAATTGGTGCCGGATCGTTGAGACACTTATTTAACTCTTCACTTTTCATGGTGGGGCGTCGACAAACGGCAAGTCAGGAGACTTTGGATCTCCCATCTGGAGGTTCGAATCCTCCCGCCCCAGCCAACCGGATTTTGCAAAAGCAAAATCCTGAGGTTTAAAGTTAATTTGGAGGGATAATGCCGGAAGGAATTAAATTTTTCACGGGGAATGCGCATAAAGGTCTTGCACAGGAGATTGCAGGATATCTTGATATCCCAGTTGGAGATGCGACAGTAACAGAGTTTAGTGACGGTGAGATCATGGTACAGATCAATGAAAAT
>Ga0315292_10000287_pt1 | contig 22572 bp, 20 predicted proteins | sample YL17G13_0_MG_FD_204029 | JGI IMG/M metagenome (GOLD analysis project Ga0315292, IMG submission 204029) | Sediment microbial communities from Yellowstone Lake, YNP, Wyoming, USA - YL17G13_0 | ecosystem: Environmental > Aquatic > Freshwater > Lake > Sediment | place: USA: Wyoming | collected... | reverse complement strand
AACATCAATAATCCATGATTTAACAAGTTTGAAGGAGTCATTCAATGCCGGGAGAATTTTTCGAGATGGGGTGAAGATTGTCCTTGTCGGAAAACCAAACGTTGGTAAGTCAAGTATTTTCAATAGCTTATTAAGCACTGACCGGGCCATTGTTACAGAAGTACCAGGCACAACTCGAGATACGATCGAAGAAAATTTAGTAATAGATGGACTTCTCTTCAAGATCGCCGATACCGCCGGATTACGTGAATCGAATAATATTGTTGAAGTCGCGGGATTGAAAAGGACAGAAAGAGAAATAGAATCAGCCGATCTCATTGTTTTTGTTGTTGCTGCGAACGACAATTCTTTTGAAGCAGACGAGATAATTTTTAAAAAGATGCTTAATCACACGAATAACAAGAAAAAAATAATAATTGCAATTAATAAAATTGACTTGGTAAAACGAGATGCTTATGATATCCCAATCAAGATAGTTGCCTTTCCCCATGTTAAAATATCAGCAATAACAAGAGAAGGTTTTCCGATATTGAGGAAAGCGATGGTGGATATAATGACAAACGGAAAAAATTTAATTTCCGAAAAATCGCCAACAATCATAAATGATAGGCATTATAATTGTGTTAAAAAAGCTATAAAAAATTTAAACTTTGCCAATACGGGATTAATGGAGAATAAAAGCAACGAATTTATTGCAATAGACCTGAGGGCAGCAATGGATAACCTGAGTGAGATAACCGGTACAATTACGACGGATGAAATTCTAAATAATATTTTTTCAAAATTCTGTATTGGTAAATAATAAATTTGTTTCACGTGAAACTTGGATAAAACAGCGAAACCCCCAAAAATTAAATATGATGTAATTGTCATTGGTGGCGGGCATGCCGGAATTGAAGCAGCCTTAATATCTGCTAGAATGGGATGTAAGACGCTTCTCATCACTATGAGTATTAATTCGATAGGAAGGATGTCGTGTAATCCCGCCATCGGAGGAACTGCAAAAGGCCACCTTGTTCGGGAAATTGATGCTTTGGGCGGTGAGATGGGCAAGATCGCCGATTTAACCGGAGTTCACTTCAAAATGCTCAATAAATCAAAAGGTCCAGCAGTATGGTCTCCTCGGTGTCAGTGTGATAGGAAGTGGTACTCAGATGAAGCCAGGAGGAAGGTATCATCTCAAGAAAACCTTGATATGATTGAAGATTCTGTTTTCGAATTGATAACTGAAAATAATAGACTTAATAAAAGACGGCATGTTGTTGGTGTTATTACCCTTAAAAGTCAGAAGATCATGGGTCTGTCAACCATCATCTGCGTTGGGACATTTTTGAACGGAATTCTGCATACTGGAATTAAAAGTTTATCAGGTGGTAGGTATAATGAAAATGCCTCTTATGGGATAACTGAGAGTCTGTTAAAAATGGGCTTCGCGAGCGGACGAATGAAAACAGGAACACCGCCTAGAATTGATTATCAGAGCATAGATTTCAGTCAAACTGAAAAACAAAATGGCGACATTCCGCCTGAACCATTCTCCTTCCAGACTGACCATATGATGAATTCCCAAATTCCGATGTATCTCACTTATTCAACTAAACTTACACATTCCATACTTCGGGAGGGTTTCAACGAGTCTCCACTATTCACTGGTAGAATAAAGGGGATCGGTCCAAGGTATTGTCCTTCGATTGAAGATAAAATAGTACGCTTCCCCGATAGGGAGAGGCACCAAATATTTCTTGAACCAGAAGGTTATAATACAAACATTGTTTATGTTAATGGATTTTCGACCAGTCTTCCGTTGAAAATTCAGTACAAAGGATTGAAAACTATCCCAGGGTTACAAAATGTAAGGATGCTTCGACCTGGGTATGCCGTTGAGTATGATTTTTTCCCACCACAACAATTAAAATTAACACTTGAATCGAAACTTGTTGAGAATTTGTTTTTTGCCGGTCAAATTAATGGAACATCAGGTTATGAAGAGGCTGCTGCGCAGGGACTGATAGCAGGGATTAATGCGGCACTGAAAATACAGGGAAAAGATGCATTCGTCTTGAAAAGATCACAGGCATATATTGGCGTTTTGATTGATGATTTAGTAAATAAAAGCACAGACGAACCATATAGAATGTTCACCTCACGGGCCGAACACAGACTGCTATTGCGCCAAGATAATGCAGATAGGAGATTGATGGAATTTGGGCATCGTTTTTGGACAATACCGCAAAATGTGTACACTAAATTAGCCAACAAGGAAAAGAATATCCAAGAAGGGATCCAATTCTTTCGAACAAATAGTATTTCACCAAACGAGATAAATCCTTACTTAGATTCCAAGGCTAACAAAAACATTGATCAAAGTGTAAAAATGTATCAATTGATTCAACGACCAGAAGTTAAGCTAAGCGAGTTAGTGGAACTTCTAAAAACACGAAGAAATGGTTTTATCCAAAAACTCCAGAATGATACCGATCCCCAACTAAGAAAGAAAATTATTGAGCAGATAGAAATTGAAATTAAATATGATGGATACATCAATCGGCAGTATGAACAGATTGAAAAGTTTGAAAAACAAGAATCGATTAAAATTCCAAACGACTTTAATTTCCAAAACATAAAAGCACTTTCATCTGAAGGAAAAGAAAAACTATCGAAGATTCAGCCCACTTCGATTGGACAAGCATCACGCATCAGCGGAGTAACAACCGCAGACATTTCTGTCTTGCTGGTACACCTTCGCCGTTAATATTCAAAAATGTTTCACGTGAAATCATCATTTATATCATCCATAAAAACAATAACTTATAACTAATTCAATTTATGTTAGATCGTCTATGGTTCAAAAATATCTGTCGGGAGAATCATTACGATGTTAACGATTTGCAGATTGAGTTATTAGACAAATATGTCGGATATCTTTTGGAGTGGAATAAAAAAATTAATTTGATTTCGCGAATGGATACAGAAAATATTTGGTTAAGGCACATTCTGAGTTCAATTGCTCTTTTGTTCAACTACAAGTTTATACCAGGCTTGAACATGATGGACGTTGGCACCGGAGGCGGCTTACCGGGTATCCCAATTGCAATCATGAATCCCAATTCTAATTTCATGCTTCTAGATTCAATTCAAAAAAAAATAAAAGCTGTAGATCATATAATAAAATCCCTTGGACTCCGAAATGTTCACACTTACTGTGGCAGAGCAGAAGAGCTTGCAAAGAAGAAGGAATTCATTCATCATTATGATTATGTAATCGCAAGAGCTGTTTCTTCGATAGCCGAAATTGTTCGATGGTGCAAACCGTTTCTACGAATGACTACAAGAGTTAGAGTGGTCGCAGAACCAGAAAGGACATTTATTAAAACAGGTTCAATTGTTTTACTAAAAGGCGGAGAACTTGAAGGTGAAATCACGGAAGCAAAAGTTAAATTTAATCTAAAAAATCTCGAGGTCTATCCGATTGATATTTATGGAATAGATACAACAAGAATATTCGATAAAAAGATTGTCATTATACAACCATAAAAAGTTATGCAAAAAATCCTTTTCAATCAACTCCAGTCTTTGACGACAGAAAAACGAAACAAAAGAAGTCGGAAGATTGACTTGATAAGTATCGATCAAATTTTGAAAGTTATTAATCTTGAAGATCATACTGTTTCAAACGCTGTAAAACGAGAAATATCCTCGATTAAAAAAGCGGTTGGATTAGTCGTGAAATCTCTCAAAATGGGCGGACGATTAATTTATGTCGGCGCCGGAACAAGCGGACGTCTCGGAATTTTAGATGCTGCCGAGTGTCCACCGACGTTTGGCACGGATCCTTCAATGGTGCAGGGGATTATTGCAGGCGGCAGGAGAGCAGTCTTCAAATCTCAAGAAGGTGCCGAAGATCGGGCCGAAGATGGCGTTCGGGATGTTAAGCTAAAAAAGGTTAGGGAAAACGATGTTGTTTGTGGAATTGCAGCAAGTCTTCGCACACCATATGTCGTTGCGGGGATTCAGGAAGCAAAAAGATTAGGGGCTAAAACTGTTTTAATTACTACAAATCCACGATCAATTTTAAATAATTTTGAGTTTGGATTTATACGAAAATATATAGACGTAGCAATTTGCCCAGATGTTGGTCCTGAAGTCATAATGGGATCAACAAGAATGAAATCGGGTACCGCACAGAAACTCGTGCTTAACATGCTTACAACAACCGCTATGATTCAACTTGGAAAGGTCTACGAGAACATGATGGTTGATCTAAAAATGAACAGTAAAAAACTGGAGGAGCGAGCAAAAAGAGTTTTGATGATTGCTACGGGTATTGATTATCAGGCTGCAGAGAGCAATTTAAAAAAATCTGGTGGGCATGTGAAAACTGCGATTGTAATGATCAAAGCAAATGTTTCTGTGGTTGATGCTAAAAAGAGATTAAAAAAAGCAAACGGTTTTGTCCGACAAGCTATCGATTATAAGCCATGATTCAACAAACATCTTTCGATATTGAAATCTTTCCACCATTCGAAGGATTTCCTGCCGCGGGCGTAGAATTTCTTCAACGGCTGAAGAAAAATAATAATCGTGATTGGTTTGCTAAACACAAATCCGAATACGAAGAATTTGTGAAATTCCCAATGCAATGTTTGATCGCATCATTAAAAGCACCCATGAAAAAGATTGTACCGGAAATAGATGTGAATCCAAAGCGCAACATGTTCCGCATCTATCGCGATACACGCTTCAGCAAGAATAAGACACCGTACAAAACACATATTGCGGCAGTATTTCACCTAAAAGGACATTGGCAGCAGAGCACCGGTTATTATGTGCATATTGAGCCGGGGAATCTTTATGTTGGTGGTGGTATTTATATGCCGGACAGCAACCAGCTTAAATTGATTCGACATGCGATTGCAGAACAACAGAAGGAATTTAGTTCGATTGTTGAAAGCAAACCATTTAAGAAAAGATTTGTTACGCTTGGGGGGGACAAACTTCAACGAGCACCGCTCGGTTACCCGACCGATCATCCAATGATCGAATGGCTGAAGCATAAAAGTTTTTACACTGGCGTGGAGTGGAAGGAGAATGAGTGTTACGCTCCGATATTTATTGATAAGATCGTTAATGTCTATAAAGAATTGTTACCACTTATCCGATTTTTAAATGAAGCACTGAAGAAAACTTGATCAGGATTAAATGGGCTAACAATAATTTTTGATTATGGAAACCAGACTGATCATGTAAATCACGGCTCAGACTGCTGAGACATAATCCACTATCTCTCTTACTCCTTTTTGGAAGATCGAACTTTCTACCAATAAACTCAGAACAAGAAATCCACCCTCATCAAAATCGAAAAAGTACCCAGGGAAAAGATAAACGCCTTTGTTTTCAAGTAGTTGGATCGCCCAATCTTCATCGGATTTGGTACGCGGGATACGGATAATTCCATACCATCCCCCGTCAGCACTGAGCACTGAACATGGAGTATCTAGTGTTTGAGTTCTTAGTATTGAGTAATTCGTGCATATGCGATCAAGAATTTTTCTTTGAATTATTTCTCCGTGCTCAAGCAATTGTGGCAACGCAACTTGCACTGGCGTATTGACAGAAAGAAATGTATCACAAAGTATTTCTAATCTTGCAATTGCTTCCAAGACTACCGATGAATGACCACCAACAATTATCCACCCCAACTTCATCTGTGGCAATCCACACGATTTCGATATTCCATTCAGAGCGAACGTCAATACTTCCGTTTCATTTGCAGTTGATGCAATTCTATTTTCATCATCATCAAAATGATAATCAATAAAAACCTCATCAACTATTAAAACAAGATTGTATTCTTTAGCGATTTCGACAATCTCATGATAATCGTTTTGTCTCAGAAACATTCCCGTAGGATTATGGGGATTAATAAGTACAATTGCTTTCGTATTCTTGTTGATAGTGTTCTTGATTGAATCGGTATCGATTTGCCATTCGTGATCGTAGTGCAAATGGTAATAGTTAAGCTCAACGTCGTTTACTTGTGCAAGATAATCAAACAGTGGATAAGAGGGGCGAGGCACAATGATGTTCTCTCCTGCATTGCAAAGTAGCTTAAGAATTAAAGAGTATGCTTCGCTCGTGCTTGCCGTCAGGAAAATGCTTGAGGGATCGACAACGACATTTTTCTTTTTGTAATATTCACCGATAGCTTCACGCGCCGAACGTAGTCCTCGCGGGTCTGGCTGGTAGTGGAGTATTTGCGGATTAGAAAGTGCTGCGAGGATATCTTTCCGCGGATAGTTAATGCCGCAATCGGTTGGATTTGAATTTGTTAGATCATAGATTGGTTTGCCGTTCCGACGTCTGTTCTCAAGCAGCTCGGTAAGCTGATTGGGTTGACGGTGCCAGTTTGTGCGATGAGAAAAAAGAAAGGTACCGCTCTTTCCAGTTTCGGGTTTGTCGAATTGCTTCGTCACTTCGTTTCTCGCACCGACATACTACTCAATCAACTTCCAGCACCTCAGCTTTTTTCTTTGACATCCTTAGCCGTTCATTGTGGCCAAGGTACTTCTTCCGCAGCCGTAACGATTTCGGAGTCACTTCAATATATTCATCGTCATCGATCCACTCGATTGCTTGTTCGAGTGTATGGATATGAGGCGGTTCGAGTCGGATCGCTTCATCGGCACCGCTTGCCCGCATGTTCGTGAGCTGCTTGGTTTTGCACACGTTTACAATAACATCCTCATCGCGAGAGCTTTCACCAACAATCATTCCCCTATATACCCGTATGCCCGGCTCGATGAAAAATGTTATCCGCTCCTGAAGTTTCCACATGGCATAAGCAGTTGAGTTTCCGTCTTCAAGCTGGACGATTGCACCCTTGTGCCGGGTTGCTACATCACCTTTGTACGGTTCATAACCATGGAAATTATGATGTAAAATACCTGTTCCTTTGGTTTCAGTCATGAATTCCGAGCGGAAACCAAGAAGTCCGCGAGCAGGAACAACAAATTCCAATCGTGTGTTGCCCTGTGATTGAAGCATGTGCTTCATTGTGCCGCGTCTTGCGCCAAGGTTTTGGATAACCGTTCCGACAAACTCGTCAGGCACATCGATGATAACATGTTCCATCGGTTCACTCAGCACATCTGCTATACGCTTATAAATTACTTCTGGAGCTGAAACCTGAAACTCATAGCCTTCACGGCGCATGGTCTCGATGAGAATTGCAAGATGCAGCTCACCTCGTCCGCTAACTTTAAATGTGTCTGGATTATCTGTAAGTTCAACACGCAGACTTACATTTGAACGCAACTCTCGTGCTAATCGTTCGCCGAGGTGACGCGTCGTAATATATTTTCCCTCCTGTCCGGCGAAAGGAGAATTGTTGACAACAAAGTTCATCGAGAGTGTTGGTTCCTCTATACTGACAAACGGAAGTGATGTTGGGTCGGCGGCATCGGCGATCGTTTCGCCAATATCGACATCTTCCATTCCGGCTATTGCGATTATGTCACCTGCCGAGGCTTCGTTAACCTCTAATCGCTTCAATCCTTCGAAGGTATAAATTTTTGTCACGCGCGCATCTTCAATTGCTCCGTCGCGGTGAATGATTTTCATCGGTGATCCAAGACGAATTGTGCCGCGATCTATTCTGCCGATTCCAAGTCGCCCAAGATAATCATTGTAGTCTATTGTTGTAACAAGCATCTGAAACGGCGATTCCGCGTCACCGGGTGGTGGAGGAATTTTATTAACAATCGCTTCGAAAAGTGGTTCGAGGTTTGTGCTACTATCTTCAAGTTCTTTTTTTGCAATTCCCTGTTTCGCAATGCAGTACACGATTGGAAAATCCAGTTGATTATCGTGCGCGCCGAGTGAGAGGAACAACTCAAACACTTCATCAAGTATCTGATGAGGGCTGGCGTCCTTCCGGTCGATTTTATTGATAACAACAATTGGCTGCAGACCGAGCTCTAAAGATTTCTTCAGGACGAACTTTGTTCCAGGCAGTGGACCTTCGGCAGCATCCACAAGCAGCAGCACACCGTTGACCATTTTCAGTGTACGCTCAACCTCGCCGGCAAAATCCGAATGTCCCGGGGTATCAACAATGTTTATCTTGATGACTCTTTGCTCTTTGTTTTCATTTTTTTGCCGATATTTTACTGCAGTGTTTTTGGCAAGAATAGTAATGCCTTTTTCCCGCTCAAGTTCGTTCGAATCCATCACGCGTTTTACCACTTCCTGATTCTCGCGGAAAGTTCCTGTTTGCCTGAGCATATGGTCCACCAGCGTTGTCTTCCCATGGTCAACGTGTGCGATAATTGCAATATTGCGTATGTCGTCTCTGAATTGCACTGACAAATCCTGATGTAGTCGCAGACATCAGTTTCTGTTGGTTATAATGACCGCGACCTGAAGTTTGCGACTGCAATTTTTGTTGTGAGAATAAAAACGCCTCAAGCGTGATTACTTGAGGCGTTAATTTTTAATATTAACTTGTTAAAGATACGTAATTTTATGAAGAAAAGAAAGATCAAGAACATTGTAATCCATACACATGAGCGACTAAACCTTTTCATTCATATGATGTCAAATATATAAATTGAAACTAACAATCATAAAAGGGAACAAAATGAAAAAACTACTTTTACTTATGTTCATGGCAGCCGCAATTGTCTGGGCACAGCCTCGTGAGTTTGAAGATGATGATGCACTCACTGGACCAATGTTCGGCGGCGGTCGATTAATTGAAAATTTGGATCTCACTGCGGACCAAGAAAAGCAATTCGACAAGCTCCGCACCGATATGCAGAAGAAACAGATCGAGACTAGCTCAAAGATTCAAACTGCAAGGTTGGATATCAAGGATTTATTCAGGGAAGATAATCCCGACAAAGGAAAAATTGAATCCAAAATGAGCGAGATAAGCAAGCTGCAAAATGAAATGAAAATGAACCATATCGATTTTTGGTTTGTAGTGAACAAAATATTGAAACCTGAACAGCAGAAGATTTGGAAAGAACATCGAATGATGATGGGCAAAGGAATGGGGAATGGTCACATGCAAGGGATGCCCGGACGCAGTCATGGTATGCGCGGTGGACGCATGGGACGAGGCATGGACATGCACGATTGCTCGCCCGGTTGCTGTAAATAAAAGTAATCTACGGTTGATGGACTAACGCCTTCGGTTATTCAGACTTGAGGCGTTTTTATTTTTATCCATAACTCTTTGGACCAAAACAACTTCAAGACCATTAATAAAACATCCCGTTACATCATCAGAACTTTTACCGTCATTCCAGCGTTTATTATGTTGATGAAAGTTTCATAGCATCAACTAATTACAGATAACGAAATATAGATAGGAGTAGATTATGTATTTAATAACAGGAGCCACAGGAAACACCGGTAAACCGATTGCATTAGCATTACTCAATGCAGGCAAGAAAGTTAGAATCATAAGCCGCAGTGCCGAGAAGGCAAAAGAATTAACCGAAAAAGGTGCTGAGCTTTTTATCGGTGATACATCAAATTTAGAATTTTTAATGAAAGCTTTTCAAGGAGCAACAGCAATATATGCAATGATACCGCCCGATTGGAGCGCTCCGGATTTCACAAAACATCAGATAAAACATGCTGATGCGATAGCGCAAGCGTTGCAGAAAGCAGGTGTAAAATATGTTGTATCGCTCAGCAGTGTCGGTACACATCTTGAAAAAGATTCTGGTGTTGTTTGGGGATTGCGATATATGGAGCAAAAGTTCGATGCGATTACCGGATTGAACGCGCTTCATCTCCGCCCCACGTATTTCATGGAAAATTCTCTCGGCATGGTCGACATCGTAAAGAAGATGGGTGTTATAGGTTCACCTGTGAAGGCAAACCTAAAAATAAATATGATCGCAACAAAAGACATTGCAGCATATGCTACAAAACGATTGCTGGCATTAAATTTCTTCGGACGGAATGTTCAATACCTTCTTGGACAGCGGGACCTGACTTACTCGGATGTTGCAAAAATATTTGGCACTGAAATAGGAAAACCTGATTTGAAGTATATTGAATTTCCATACGAGGAATTCAAGAAGGCGATGCTCGGCATGGGTGCCTCTGTAAGTATGGCAGATAGCATGAACACATTTATCAAGTCGATGAATGAAGGTAAAGTGCTGGAAGATGCAAAGCGGACACCCGAAACCACAACGCAAACGAGCATCGAGGAATTTGCAAAGACCTTTGCCAATATTTACAACATGGGAAAATAATCATTTAACATACGAATCGGGGGCCGGTACGAAGAAGTAAAACTTGGGGCATAATTCTGCTTTGTCCGGCTCTCTTTTCGTTTAATTCTGATACATTTGTGATTGTGTTTAATAATATCCAGGGGGCCATGGCAGATATCTTTCCTCTAATAACGAGGTATTTTTCCAAGAAGTAGAATATTTTTATTATATTAAACTTCACCAGATTGAACTGGTCAAAATCTTACTATGTAATATTAGATACTAATATCGATGAAGAAAAAATCCAAAATCATTCTTGCCATCATAATATTAAGTAGCATTGCGATTGTTGTTTTCAAAATAATAAGCGGTACCGGTTCAGCCGATCAGCGCAGACAGTCAACGCCAATCGTGAAAGTCGAACAACCCCGCCGTGAAACGATTATCTACGTGTTGAAATTTACCGGTGACGTTGCCCCAATCCAGCAGGTAAACATCTTTTCTAAGGTTAGCGGCAACCTTGAGAAAGTTTATGCCGATATGGGGACATATGTTCAGAAAGGACAGTTGCTCGCTCAGATAGACACAACTGAGATTTATCAACAGTTCCAACAAATGTCTGCAACGTATCAAAATGCGAAGTTAACATTTCAGCGCAACAATGACTTGTCGGAACAAAATCTCATTGCAAAACAAGATCTCGATAACGCAGAAGCAGCAATGAAAGTTGCCGGTGCAAATTTTGAAGCCGCGAAAATCCGTCTCGACTATGCACGAATCACCGCACCATTTTCCGGTTTCATCACAAAACGTTTTCTTGACCCGGGCGCGCTCGTTACATCCAACAATGCTACCATGTTCACGCTTATGGATTTAAATTCGATGAAGATCATAGTTAACGTGCTTGAGAAAGATATTCCTCTAATTAAAATTGGTAAAAAAGGAATCATTACCGTAGATGCATTTCCAGGAAAAGAATTTCACGGAACGATAGCACGTTTAAGTGAAGCTGTTGATCTTTCTACGCGTACCATGGCTGTTGAAATCGATATCCCCAATAGTGATCGTCTCTTGAAGCCGGGAATGTTTGCAAGCGTTAAGCTTGTGGTGGAAGAGCGCCGCAACGCATTAACAATTCCAACACAGGCAATTTTACGCGACGATAAAGGATATTTTGTATTCATCGTTAATAATAAAAGTGCCCAGCGAGTTGCAGTACTACCCGGAACCGAGCAAGACACCCGCACCGAGGTTCTCTCAGGATTAACTGGAAACGAAAATATTATTACGACAGGTCAGCAATTTGTAAAAGACAGCGGACAGATTATTATTCAACAATAAAGCGACAATATTATGTGGTTAACACGTCTCGCGCTTCAGTATCCGATATCAACATTTCTTTTTGCTATAACCATTCTGGTACTGGGTTTTGTTTCCTTCCAGCAGCTGCCGGTTGATTTACTGCCCGATATCACGATTCCGGTTGTTAGTACGATAACATTCTACTCAGGTGCGGGTCCACTCGATATGGAGCAATCGGTTACCGTTATCATGGAGCGGGCTGTCAGTTCTGTGAATGACGTCAACTATGTTCAATCTACAACACGCGAAGGAATTTCCCAGGTTCGGATTAACTTTAACTGGAATGCAAACCTTGATGTTAGTCTGGTTGACGTTGTGCAGAGGGTCAACCGGGTTTTGAATCAGCTTCCAGATGGAGTATCACAACCGATGGTTTTGCGCTTCGATATCACAAGCATGCCTGTTTGTAATATCGCTGTTTCGGGCGATATAGACGAACGCGATCTGTATGATCTTGCGCTCAACACTATCGAGCCGCAAATCGAGCACATCACGGGTGTTGCATCCGCGCAGGTGTTGGGTGGGCGCATCCGCGAAATACATGTCACGCTTGATCGTAACCGCCTACAGGCATTGCAGCTTCCTGTGCAAAATGTATTGACTGCTGTTGCAAGCTCTAATCTTATCATTCCCTCGGGTGATCTGAAAACAGGCAGGTTTGATTATTCATTGAAAACCGAAAGCCGCTTCAATGTAATCAAACCGATGGAAGATGTGGTTATTAAAACAGTCAATGGCGTTCCTATCCGGATCAAAGATGTTGCTTCGGTTGAAGACAGTTATCAGGAACAAACAGAAATAATTCGTATCAATGGTAAACCCGGACTGACACTGAGTGTGCAGAAACTTGCCAGCGCTAACACCGTTGAGGTTGTAGACAATGTACTGCGAACCCTGCCAAAACTGACAGGTATACCGCCAAATATCCAGATGTCACTGTCGCTTGATCAGTCGATGTACATCAGGCAAACAATTTCCGGATTACAACAGGAAGCAATGCTTGGTGCATTGTTTGCCATTCTCGTGATTTTATTTTTCTTACGGAATATGAGGGGCACGCTGATTATTCTTGTTGCGATTCCGCTTTCCATACTTCTTGCATTTATTTGGTTCCGGTTCGGTAATTCAACACTTAACATAATGACATTTGGAGGACTTGCTCTAGCGGTTGGAAGATTAGTAGACGATTCAATAGTTGAGCTTGAGGCGATCTCGCGTCATTATAATCATCGTAAAGAGGGTCAAACAAAACTTCAGGCAACACTCGAAGCTGCAAAAGAGGTCGCATCACCGATTTTCGTTTCCACACTCACGACGGTAATTGTATTTCTTCCGATTGTATTTCTGTCCGGGATTGCAAAGCTGCTTTTTATCCCGCTAACAATGACAATTGCAGTCGCTCTCTTCGGATCGTTCTTTGTCTCCCGAACCGTTACACCTCTGATGTGTTTGAAATATCTTCCTCCTGAAAAGTTACTCGATCGAAACTCCACAAAACTATCTGACAGATTTCGAGTCAGAGCGCACGACTTTATCGAATCGTTGGATACATGGTACGCAAAATATCTCGAGTGGACATTAAACCATCGCAGAACAATAATCATCAGCATCGTTGCCCTTGCAGTACTCTCGCTCGGTTTGGTAAAATTTATCGGAACAGAATTTTTCCCCGATCAAGACGAAGGACAATTCACGACACAGATCAAATTACCCGTCGGAACACGATCGGAGGTAACGGATCAGTTTGTCAGGCAGGTTGAAAAAATTCTCCGAGATAATGTTCCCGAAATACAAACAATGATCGCGGATATTGGAGTACCATCTGCTCGTGCAGGGCTTTCGATGGGTAGGAACCCTGGGAGCCACGCAGCAAATATTCGGGTTTCTCTTGTACCGCTTGACAAAAGGAATCGCTCTGTTTTCGAAATCATTAAGGATATCCGCCCCAAGTTAATGCGGCTACCAGGTGCGACAATTTTTATGAATCCCGGAGGCATATTACGGTTTCTTCTGAATTTTGGCTCCAGCGCTCCGATTGATGTCGAGATACGCGGTTATGATTTACCTACCGGTTCGAAGTTGGCGAATGATATTGGAACAATTGTGCGCGCAACGCCGGGGGCAACCGACGTACAGATCACTCGCGATGACAACTTTCCCGAACTTCGCGTGAAGATCGATCGTGATAAAGCCGGCATTCTTGGAATCAGTGTTGCGCAAATATCGAACACGATTAATACATGCATAAACGGATCCGTTGCATCACAGTTCACAGATCCGGTGAGAGGAAATCAGTACAACATCCTTGTGCGGTTGAGCGAAGATTTCCGATCGAACATAGACGATTTGAAAAACATTGTCCTTACAACCTCCGGCGGACAGCAAGTGCTTCTCGGAAATATTGCCAAAGTAGAGAAAGCAAATGTACCCGTACAAATTGACCGCAAGTACCAGCAGCGAATTGTGGATGTGACAGCTAATGTCTCCGGACGTGACCTTGGAAGCGTTGCGAATGATATTCGAGCGCAGGTTGATAAACTTTCAATTCCAGCCGGGTTTGAAGTAAAATTAGGCGGCAACGTTGAACAGCAGCAAAAAACATTTCGCGATTTGCTTCTTGCATTTGGTCTTGCAATTCTCCTGGTTTATGTTGTTATGGCATCGCAATTCCAATCGCTGCTTGATCCGTTCATCATCATGTTCACCGTACCGCTCGGCATTATCGGTGTGTTCTGGACGCTTTTTCTCACCGGCACAACATTGTCGGTGACATCGTTTCAAGGCATCATTGTTATGGTTGGCATAGTGGTGAGTAATGGTATCCTGCTGGTTGATTATACGAATCACCTTCGCATGAGGGACGTTCCACTTCACGATGCTGTAATCAAAGCGGGGGTTACAAGATTGAAACCAATTTTGATGACATCACTTGCCACCGTTCTCGGTCTGATACCGATGGCATTCGGAGTCGGCGGTGAGCAAACACAAGCGCCGCTGGCGATTGCCGTTATTGGTGGACTCACAGTCTCGACAGTACTGACCTTGTTTTTAATCCCAACACTCTATATGATGTTCGAAGAACGATTCAAACGGGAGATGAAATCGGAGATGGATAAAGTCAACGAAAAACCAGCGGAGGAAAAATCACAATGAATCGTCCTCAGTGCTTGGCGATAATATTCATAATATTTTTTTTAACGATACCTCTCACAGTTTTAACTCAGACGATCTCAATTGATTCCCTTACGCTCGACCGTGCAATAACACTTGCGCTTGAAAATCATCCGTCATTATGGGCGGCAGACGCGTATCTCCGTGCTGCTTCTGCAGGTGCATCGCTGGCACTATCGGCATATTTCCCAAGCATTAGCGGAACAGCATCAGCCACGCGTACAGACGGCTGGTTTGTGTTCAACCCGGCATTCGCTCCGAGGAAACAGTCGTACAATAATTATTCGGCGGGAATCCAAGCAAGCCAAACGATTTTTGATTTTGGAAGAACAATTAATCGTGTTTCAGCCAATAATAGTTTTGAGGATGCCTCTGAAGCCGACTATCAATCCGCACGTGGAAATGTTATTACCAATGTTCAGCTTTCTTATTATGGAGTGATTCAGGCAGTGCAAGTTGCGAAGGTAAACGAGGAAGCAATCGAGCGTGCGACTCAGCACCTGATACAGGCAAAAGCTTTTTACAGTGTTGGCAAGCGTGCACAGTTCGATGTTACGCGCGCGGAAGTCGATCTTGCCAACGCGAATGTAAATGCGATACGCTCGCGCAACCAGCTTCAACTTGCAAAACTGCAGCTTGAGAATGCGATGGGAATTCACAGCCAATCTGTGTATCGTATTAGCGAAGTATTTGAGGTTGAACCGTTTCAACTTTCGCTTGACAGCGTTAAATCGGTTACACTCAATCAGCGACCAGAGTTGATTGCCACGCAGGCACGGGTCGAGGCGAACCGCTCGCTTGCAACTGCCGCATGGGATCAACATCTGCCAACGCTCTCCGCTTCGGGGAATTACACATGGACTAATTTCACGTTTCCGCTTTACAGTCGTTGGAGTGCCGGCGTAACATTAAGTCTTCCGATATTTCAAGGAATGGGAATTTCAGCGCAGGTCGAACAGGCGCGGGCAACCGCTGATGCGGCAGATGCAAACCTTAGACAGCTCAAAGAATCTATCATGTTAGAAGTGGAGCAATATTATCTCAGCATGAAAGAAGCTGAAGAGCGAATCACGGCGGCATCTAAATTGGTTGAACAAGCTGAACAAAGTTTGACGCTTGCCGAAAAGCAGTACGCCGCCGGTGTCAGCTCTACTATTGAAGTCACCGACGCCCAGCTTACACTTTCCAACGCACGCATCACGAAAATACAAGCGCTGTACGATTACAATAGTTTTCTTGCACGGTTGAAACGATCCATGGGCATTACACGTTAATAATAGAAGATGATTGACTGCTTGCCAGTGTGTCATTCTGAACGAGCATAGCGAAGTGAAGAATCTGATAATTTAGTAGGTGCGAGATGTTTCTCCCACTAAAGCGGGATCAACATGACAGCATTGAAATGGAGTGATACTGTATGGATAAACAATTATGGACCGAAATAAATAATACATTGGTCAAAGAGTTTGAGTTTGCCGACTTCAAATCAGCGGTTGATTTTATCAATCGAGTGGCGGTTGTAGCGAAGAAACAAAACCACCACCAAGATATCTTTCTGCATTCGTACAAGCGTGTGAAAATTACACTCTCCACTCACTCTGAAAATAAAGTTACGGAGAAAGATTACAAGCTGGCAGAGTTGATTGATAAACTATTTTTAAAATAGAGCAGGGATATTATCCGGGGAAACATTATCTTGTATTTTGGAAGGAGATTTGATTATGTACAATGCCACAATGACAACACGCGGGCGAATGACAATACCAGTGGAAATCCGGAAGAAATTTGATATTAAAGGAGGAACACGCATAAGATTTATTCCAGACGAAGAACACCGGCGCATCTTCCTAATTCCGATGACAGGAAAATACTTTCGCTCGTTGGCTGGTGTGTTGAAGCCAAAGCGGGGAGAGAAATCGATGCTGGAATCGTTGATGGAGGAAAAGGCGAGAGAAATAAGATGGGAAGAATAAAATAAGAGGGATTAATTAATCTCCATCCTTTTTTTATCAATTTTCTATCTATTACCCCACAGATGTTCTACTTATTAGGCGAAGTCTAGCTTGAAGTTTCTTTTCTATTATAGGGTAGACGTATTATTATTCAATTACTTACAATTCGAAATGTTTATATCCGCTCAGATAATTATGCCGATTTTTCACAATATTGAGACCAAACAGAAAAATATCATTTATGTAATTGTCAACAGCCATTACTAATTTAATTATAAACATGATAACTATTTTTGTTATAACATGCGTTTTATGCATGTTTTAGACAATAAACCGACATGAATTAGACGTAGCAGTGTTATAATTATACATATAAAACTAATTACAACATTATTATTATTTTAATACTTGACAATAATGCAAAATATGCTTATATTTGATATAGATAGATTAACAGATAAAGATTAAATATAATAAATAAATAAAGGTGATAATTATGAACGCTAACTTTAAAATCCGAATAAGAAAAGATCAATTTGAAATTGAAATTGAATCAAGCGAAAAAGATTTTGTTGTAGATAAGTTAAAAGAACTTATGGATAAACTTGACGTTAAAACTCAAAGCAAAATAATTCAAAATAAAAACACGCAATCAAATGAAACAAAACCAAAATCATTTAATGAATTCTTGAATGAAGTTTCACCTGCTTCAGCCACAGAATATATCGTTGCTATTACTTATTATATGGAGAAGGTCGAGGGGGTCAATGAGATTAATGTCAAAGATATAAAAGAGGGATTCAGAAAAGCTAAATTTGCACATAGCAATGCTTCGCAAGCATTGATTAACGCTAAAACTCAAGGATTATTAATGCAGGGATCGACGCCAAAGCACTTCACATTAACTCAAACAGGTGAAAAATGGGTAGAGGAAAAAATTGGAAATAGAGAATAAAAAATCCCGAAGTAGTTCTACCTGCTTCGGGATTACCATTACAGCCCCAACTGTAATTAAATCACAGCTTGCATAATGGAGGCTCATGAAATTTCGGCACAATAATGTAAGAAGCTTCGGGGTCATTTGCAAGTTTCCATAAATAATATAAAGGAAGCATTATGGCTTCGAATAAAAAAAACAGAGATGGCTACCACCTAATTTTCCGCCGTTATAGAAGGTTGAAAAGTGGGCGCGTGCTTGATGCCTATAATTATGGTTTGAGAGCATGGCCAATCTGGGTAAAGGATTAATTTTATCCGAAGTGCCGGGGAGAAATCTCCGGCACTTTTTATATTCAAAATGATTCTGCTCATCTATACACCTCTCTCCGGTGATTAATCGTTAAAATATAAATCGTGGTTTTATCTACGGTATATCCCTCTTCCTAAATCTCCATCCTGCTATACCAAGACTCACAACAATCAATCCCGCGAGAACGATAACTGAGATTGGTTTGAGCTCGCCGTTAACCAATATCTTCTGCGGCGAGTAGTACGTGTGCACCGTGTACGGCAGGAGGAATGCAGCTTTCGCCCAAAGTTGCGCGATCACTTGAACGAAGTACGAAACAAGCGCCAGTAGAAAGCCGATAAACGCTACACGCCCGGCTTCCCGACCGAAAACGGAAAACAAAAGTGTAATTCCATACCACGCGCTATGAAGCAAGAAAAAGTTGAATGCAACCTTAAATAAAATTATTCCTTCTATCGGCGCGAGTGAATAAACGTGAATGCCAATGAGCGTGCCGCACACACCAATCAAACTTAGGAGAGCAATTGACGATAGCGCAAACAGCACATGTCCTGTAAAATAACTCAATCGCGAAATCGGTTGGCTCAAGATCAACTCCATTGCCCCGCTCTCAATTTCACCGGCAACCGCACGCGAAGCGAAAACAAGCGCAACTGCAGTCCCGATGGCTAACGCAATCGGGTGGTTCCACCCGAACGCAAGAAGACCTTTTTGAGTTAATCCACCGAAGAATTGCTGCTCGATAAGCGCTCGCATGAAGGGAGGAATATTCTGCAATGCACCGTTCATGATTCCGGGAATATCAATCATAGCGATGATACCACAGATCAAGAATTGTAATCCGGTAAGCAAGAACATATTAATGTAGAGGAATATTCCGTGACGCCGAAGCAGGTGCATGATTAGATTAATCAACCGAAATTCCTCCGTCATTCTGGTAATGCGAAAGGAAAATATCCTCCAGTTCCGGCTCAGGGAAAATAAAACTCTCTACTTCAGTTTGAGCTATGGTTCGAAGGATCGGATTCACATCACCGCGAATCCATAGAGTAACTTCATTACCTATTATCTGAGAACGTGTTATGCCCGGCACGCCGGCTAAATCGTCGGGTACAGATCCGTGGAAGCGAACCCGAAGACGACGCACCATTTTACTTCTGAGGTTCTCAATTGATTCAACTGCAACAAGCTCACCCGCACGCAGGATCGCAACGCGGCTGCATACTGCTTCAACTTCAGATAAAACATGTGAAGAGAAAAATACTGTTCGTCCGTTGCGTGCGCGGTCGAGGATAATCTCTCGGAAAGACTTCTGCACGAGTGGATCGAGACCAGTCGTCGGCTCATCAAGCAGTAACAACTTGGGATCGTGCTGCATCGCGATGATCAATCCTAACTTTTGTTTTGTGCCGTGAGAGAGAAACTTTACTTTGCGTGTCAGATCAGAATATTGAACATTAAGTGCATTGAGAAGTTGTTCGCGTAAAATTGGTGGTTTCTGTTGACGAAACCCCGCGAAGTAATCAAGTAATGCTTGTCCGGTCATATCAGCATAGGAATGAAACTCGCCGGGTAAATAGCCAATGTCGGTTCGTGCGTTCACACCCGATGGACTGTTACCGAGTATTTGTATCCTGCCGGAAGATGAATAAACGAGACCTAAAATTATTCGGAGTGTGGTTGTTTTGCCGGCTCCGTTCGGTCCGAGGTAACCAAAAATTTCACCTTCATCAACCGTAAAGCTAACACCATGAAGAGCGCGAATCTTGCCGTACCACTTTGTGAGATTTTCTATTGAAAGACTAACCATTTTAGGATATGTTATTTATACACATCTCTCCTGTGGTTGATTGTCAAAACATAAATTATGCTCTTTGTTGTCTCGTAAATAATTCTATAATCTCCAACTCTCAGCGATCTCCTTCCTTTCAACGGACCAATGAGCCGTTTACCAGATTGTGGATCATCCTCCAGTGATTGAATTTTTGAAATGATACGATTGAAATATTTTGGTTGAGAGTGCTCAAGTGCATCAAGGTCTTTTATCGCTCGTTTGGTAAGCTCAATGCTCAACGCTTGCCGTTCCCCTTGTGAGGTTTCTTTTTGCTTGACAGGTATTTATCCAAAGACAGTGTCGCCCCGCGCCTTACATGTAATGTACCTTCAGCTATCGCTAAAACTTCCTTTTTGTTTGCTAAAATATCGAGCGTCTCTAATAAATTCTCGTACTCTTCAGCGCTTAAAAGAACAGCAGCTTCCTTCCCGTTCTTTGTAACCAGAAAGCGGTCGAACGATCTTTCCACGCCTTTAACAAGTTCGGTGAACCTTTGCTTTGCCTCGCTGACCGGTAATGTTGTTGTACTCATACATAATCCTTTAATGTTCTGAATAAGATAGACATAATTCTGGACAGAATCAATAGTTGGCCGCTAAGAGTGCAATTTTCTCAACACAACACTATGATTTCTCTTAATTTCGGGAGATGCAATGACATCGAATCCAACACGCTTTGCTACTGTAAGTGTTTGATTGAATTCATCTGTGGTTACATGACCTTTCGGTTCAGAGATAAGAACAAGCGAACCATCTTTCAGCGTTGCATGCACTTCGCGAAAAAATTTTTCTTGGTTGGGGACTTCATGAACAACTGCAAACAAAAGAGCAAAGTCAACACGGTTAGCAAAGTCTCCGACTTGTAGTGAATCGCTTGATGTAAGTCGTGTAATAATTCTATCAGAAAGTCCGGCACGAGTTGCACGCCATATCAAACTTTTTATCATTTGCGCTTGTACATCGACACAAATAATTTTACCTTTTGGACTAACTAATCTTGCAATCGGAAGTGTGAAGAATCCCATGCCGGGTCCAACTTCGAGAACGGTCATTCCTTCCTTCAAATAGGGAGCAACAATCTGTTCCGGTTTTTGAAAAAATCTTCGCAGTGGACTTGCTAGCAAATATCCAATCCACCAGGGACACACATGTTCGGGCATAATAATAGTCAACCTAATTTATTTTTCAATCTTTTTTGTACCGCATCACTTTGCAACTCTCTCAATGCATCGCTTGCAATCCACCGTGCTGACGGTGAATCGATCTTTTTAATCTCCTTTGCAGCTTGAATTGCTAATTTGTTCAAGACAAGATTTCGTTTTCCAATTTGCCGCAGTGCCCAGTTAACAGCTTTCTTCACACCGTTTCGATCATCCTTCGACTCACGTTTAATGATCGGAAGCAGTTGAAGGAATTTCTTATCATCGGCTTGCTTATCATGAACCGCTAAGGTCGCAAAGAGTGTAAAGCCGGCACGTTTCACAAATTCTTCTTTTCTTTTACTCCATGCAACAGCTTTCTTCCATGCAAAAGGTGTTTTCCTAAACAGGTGAATACAACATCCATCGCATATTGCCCAGTTATCGAAATTTTTTACCCACCGGTCCATCTGAGTTTCTGTTGTGAGCTTCGGGTCATCGATGAATACCGCCAGAATCCGGGCATCATAAATTTCTGTCGACCATAGTTTCAACGCCAACTCATGATTACACCCGACTTCTTTTGCGATCGTACGAATAGCTGGTGCAGATACTCCGAAAGCTTTCTTTGTTACGATACCATAGCGAGCCATGCCCGCAACATTTTTGGGTTTTCCCAAAGATTCGAGTCGAGAAAGTATTTGTTTTAGTGTCATAATTTATTTATTAAGTCTGTAGGTCGATGAGTTTCACCGACCTACATTGATTACTCACCGTATCGCTTTTTATAGAAATCGAGGATTTCTTTCTTCTGCTCGTCGGTTAACCCCTTCTTCCATTTATGAAATTCTGAATCCATAACATCTTTAGTCGATCCCTTTTGAATTTCTTCAGCGTCTGGAATGAACTTATTGTAAAAATGTTTTGCTACCTCATAGAAGCCGTGCCACTGAGTGAAGTCCGGTCCCATCATCGAGGCGCCCATACGTGCACGCCGTCCCTCATGATGCCAAAGTTCATAATAAACCCACTCTAGATCTTCATCGAACGGAGTTTTAGTCAGCTTGCTATCGGCATAAAATTTATCCATGATTGCCTTGGCGGGTTTGCCGAACTTCTCGTTATAAAGCTTTACCGCCTCATCGTATTGAGTAAAGAAATTCTCCGTATGCTCATTTGCGTGGCACTGCATGCAAACATTTTTCATTCTATCGCGACGTACATCTACGCTGTCCAATTTTATTGAAACAGGCGGACGAAGCGTCCAGCTAATTCTTCTGCCGACATCATGGTGAACTTTTTGTGAGGGTGTTGCACTCATGTGGCATGTAACGCAAGTTGGCGCGGCGGTGTAATCTTTACCAACTACCCAATCTTCATTCGATAAATTCATAACACCCGTGTTACGAACTGCTTGGAATTTAATACCGTGTTTAGACTCAGTATAAATTTCCATTTGCGGATGATCGGGACCCATGTGGCATTTGCCGCATGCTTCCGGTTGGCGTGCTTGTGTAACAGAAAAGCTATGTCTTGAGTGGCAGGCGGTGCATGAACCCTTGCTGCCGTCGGGATTTACTCTACCAATTCCCGTATTGGGCCATGTTCGTGCATCTAATTTTCCATTTTTA